>Ga0210040_10000144_pt1 | contig 138328 bp, 112 predicted proteins | sample CryGeyCG12114_NA_FD_185462 | JGI IMG/M metagenome (GOLD analysis project Ga0210040, IMG submission 185462) | Groundwater microbial communities from aquifer - Crystal Geyser CG19_WC_8/21/14_NA (SPAdes) (version 2) | ecosystem: Environmental > Aquatic > Deep subsurface > Groundwater | place...
ACTATAATTATTATGCTGTTAACCAGGCGGCAACCCCTTATATTAACTGGCAATTAGCGCAGGAAGATTTCGGCCAGTTAGATACTTATTATGCGGTGTTTAAAATTGTGCGGAATATTACTGCTTCACGCCCCAATTATATTGTAGACGAAGCCCGCCTGATGCCACAGTTACAACACAAAGCTCCCCTGGAATTTAGCCGTTACCGGCAAATAGGAAAAAGTCAACTTTACAAACGCATACCGTAGAAGCCCCAATTGGAAACTGCAATAGTTGGGGTTAAGAATTAAAGATTGAAAGTTATAAATTCAGGATTAATCTATTAGCTACCATTTTGCCTTAAATAGCGCCACTTCTGGGCAGGCATTAGCTTATTGCTCAAGGAAAGCCTTTGCTTATCTCGTCGCTAAACTGGCGCTAATGCCACGTGCATTTAAAAGTATGCGGAGCAACTTGCAAATCTTATTCCAACTTACTAAATAGAAGGATCAGCTAAAGCTGATGAGCCAAGATTAACACGCAATTTTATTTACCCGGTTCGCGTGACGGCCACCGGCAAAATCTGTTTCGAGGAACAATCTTACCATTTCGATCGCTACTTCCTCCGATACAAACCGAGCGGGTACGCACAATACGTTTGCGTTGTTATGCTCCCGGGCTAGCTGGGCTAATTCGGGAAGCCAGCACAAAGCGGCCCTTACCTGCGGATGCTTATTAGCTGTCATGGCTACCCCATTGCCACTGCCGCAGATTAAAATACCCAACTCACATGCGCCCGATTCAACAGCCTGGGCCAACGGATGCACATGATCCGGATAATCTACGGAAGCATCAGAATTCGGGCCAAAGTCCTGTACTTCAAAGCCAGCCTCCTGGAGCCAGTTGGTAAAAATACCTTTGTACTGGAAACCGGCATGATCGCCGCCAATTGCTATTTTACGGGCCATATTTATCTTGTTATTTACTGTACACTACGGTTTAAACGTTTTAAATCTTGCCTACGCACAAAAGCAGCAATAAATATACTACCCTCGTACAAACCAATAAGCGGTACCGCAAAAATGGTCATACTCAGCACATCGGGCGGCGAAATAAGAGCCGCAATTACCAGGATAACCACCACCGCGTGCCGGCGGTATAACCGCATGAGTTCGGGCGAAGCAATACCGGCTTTCGCCAAGAAAAATATAATCATGGGTAATTCAAACATAATACCGCAAGCCAGGGTCATTTGGGTTAAGGTATCGATGTAAGAAGAAAGGTCAAACTCATTGGCGATGCTCGGATCGATGGAATAGGAAGATAAAAAGTTGATTGATAAAGGCGCCGCGATGTAGTAACCAAATAGCAGCCCGATAATGAATAGTATCGAGACAAAGAAGACCGCGCCGCGTGAATTTTGCCGCTCATTGGGATATAAACCCGGCTTAATAAAACGCCATAGCTCCCAAAAAGCGTACGGGAAAGCCAGTATCAGGCCAATAATAAACGACACCGTCATGTGCGTCGTAAACTGGCTGCTCATTTGCCGCGACTGCAAGGTAAACGAAAGCTTTCGAATACAGAGATCCGGGTTATTTAAGTAACTCCCTAAATCGCAAAGCCGCCGATACGTGTAAAAATCAGGTCGGGAAGGCCCCAGAATCAGGTCGTGAAAAACAAAATCCTTTGCTAAAAAGGCAATAATGGCAAATACCAGAATAGAGGCCACCGATCGGATGATGTGCCACCTTAAAATTTCCAGATGGTCGATAAACGACATCTCGTGCTCTTCATGCACTTCTTCTTCCGCCACGCGTGTCCGGTCTTGGTTTTTAGGTTGTTATATTAACTAAATAAGGGAAAATCTTTCATCCAGGTGTTTATTTCCTGTTTTACACCGGCAATTTTAGCTTCGTTTTCGTGGTTCATCAAAACCTCATCAATCAGCGAAACAATACGCGGCATATCCTGTTCCTGTAAACCACGGGTGGTAATAGCTGCCGAGCCAATGCGCATACCCGAAGTTACAAACGGTGACTTGTCGTCGAAAGGTACCATGTTTTTATTAATGGTAATATCGGCTTTAATAAGGGTATTTTCGGCTATTTTACCGGATAAGTTTTTAGAACGTAAGTCAATCAGCATTAAATGGTTATCGGTGCCGCCGGAAATAATGTTATAACCCCGGGAAGTAAATTCGTTAGCCAAGGCTTTCGCATTTTTTTGCACCCGGATAATATATTCCAGGTAATCATCCGATAAAGCTTCAAAGAAAGCCACTGCTTTAGAAGCAATTACGTGCTCTAAAGGCCCGCCCTGGGTACCCGGAAAAACCGCCATATCCAACAACGACGACATCATCCGCACCTCGCCTTTGGGTGTTTTTAAACCGAATGGGTTTTCAAAATCGTGCGGCAACATAATCATGCCACCCCGCGGGCCACGCAAAGTTTTATGGGTAGTAGTAGTTACAATGTGGCAATATTCAAACGGGTCGTTTAATAAGCCGCGGGCAATTAAACCGGCCGGATGCGAAATGTCGGCCATTAATAAAGCGCCTACTTCGTCGGCGGCAGCCCGTAAAGCTTCGTAATTCCAGTCGCGGGAGTAAGCCGAGGCGCCGCAAATAATTAATTTTGGTTTTTCCTGCCGGGCAATAGCCGCTACTTTCTCCCAGTTAATTAAACCGGAATCGGGCTCAACGCCATAAAAAACCGGCTGGTATAATTTACCCGAAAAATTAACGGGTGAGCCGTGCGTGAGGTGCCCGCCATGCGCTAAATCGAAGCCCAGAATCTTATCACCCGGATTCAATACGGCTAACATCACGGCGGCATTGGCCTGCGCCCCCGAATGCGGTTGCACATTTACCCAAGCGGCATTAAACAAAGTTTTGGCCCGGTCGATGGCCAGTTGCTCGGTTTGATCTACGATTTCGCAACCGCCGTAATAGCGTTTGCCCGGCAGTCCTTCGGCATATTTATTGGTGAGTTCGCTACCCATGGCCTGCATTACCTGCTCCGAAACAAAGTTTTCCGAGGCAATTAACTCCAGCCCGTGCATTTGGCGGGCTTTTTCCTGCCGGATCAAATCAAATATGGCGCTATCTTGTTGCATTTTCTGGTACTTAATCAGGCCCAAAATTAAGCGAAGAACTTTAATAAACCAATTGCTTTTACTAAATGGGATTAATAACTTTTTACGCAATAACGAGTGCCCGGCTATTTAAAGCTATTCATAAAAAAGGGAAGGCTGCTGGCCTTCCCTTTTAAGTAGCTGAAACGCGAATTACTTCTTTATTAATTTAATTTGCTGCTTACTAGTACTAGAAATTATACTTAAGATATACAGGCCGTTTGACTGATTACCCAAATCAATTTTTAAAGTATTCAGGCCCCGCTTGGTCTCTACCTGCTTCGATAATACTGTTTTACCGTGTACATCAACCACAGTTACGGTTGCTTCTTTATTTGCTTCTGCCTCAAACTGTACTTCAACAATTCCGTTGGTTGGGTTAGGGTACGCATGTAAAGCTAATGCAGCCCGATCGAAAGAAACGGATTTTGGACCGTAAAACTTCTCTTCGCCGTTGTTATCTACTTGTCTTAAACGATAGTAATAAGTTCCGCCCTGGTTCCGTATGCCGGAATCAGTAAAGGTATATTTTTGCGCATGCCGGCTATTCTCGTTTTTAGAAGATACAAACCCAATTTTCCGGTAGTTGACGGCATCTGTCGAAACCTGTATGTCAAAACCTTTATTGTCGATTTCCAAACCCGTTTCCCAGTTCAACTCTACGGCCTGATCTTTCTTTTTAGCCGTGAAATAAGTAAGCTCAACTGGTAATACCTGAACTGGAGCCGCTAAGGTCCATCTGGAGAAACCGTCTATTCCTGTTAATGTAACCTGATTCTCAACTTCATGATTATATTCCTTACCTGCTGTTGTATCTTCTAACTGTTCTTTCCATATTGCCGGATCAGTACTCTTATACATTCTTAAGTTACCTTCATCATTTCCGTTTAATTCAGCGTCTAAATATTTTAAAGTCATGGTAATGTCTTGACCTGCAGTAGGGCCGGTAATATCAAAAACCCGGGCAATACTTGGGGTTCCGGCCGCAGCAGAAATAGGAGTACCGGTGTTGCGAATTACCGTTATAGAGCCGGGATTAGGGACATCCGCCGCAGGTAGCATTTCAATACCAATATTCCCAAATGCTTGGGTATTTCCAGCTGTTACGGCTCTTGAAATTTTAACATTACCAACCAAATGACTAACTTCTGTTTCGCCAGAAATGGATCCGGTTGTAGATGTAGTACCTAATAATACTTGGTGATTTGTAGTTAGCAATTTACCGGAAGTGAAGGCAAGTATGTTCCTAATTGTAATATCGTTATTTAACGTTACCTCAGCACCTGTATTTGAAATCGTTAAATTATTAAAATCTAAGTTACCGGAAATGGTTTGAAGCGTATTACCGTTCAGGATTACAGGAGATCTGGCAATATTTGTTCTACTAACAACATATCTGCCAATTGCGGCTGCTGTAATATCACCTTTTACACTTAAATTATTAATTCCCTGCACGAAATCTCCATTGTTAATATTCAGGTTGCCTCCTAAACTTAAATTATTATTCTGGTTAAAAGTACCACTATTAATAGCTAGATTACCTCCTACACTTAAAACTCCGGTATGCGTAAAAGTACCATTTGCAACTATCAGATTTCCTCTAACTGCTCTTTCTTCATTTAAATTAAAAATTGTTCTGTTATCCTCACCACCAATGGTTAAATCCCGGATTTGGGCGCTAGTTGTAAATTCATTACCCGGACCTGGACTAACGATATCAGTGTAATAAACTAAGTTGTAGGCATCATCATCAACCGTTAAAGGTACAAAACCGATAGTTCCATTTGTGAGGTAAACTGTGCTACTGTCGGCTAAAGTTAATTTTCCAGTTCCAGAGTTCTGTAACGTACCCTCTTGCAAAACTAACGTTTCGTTTATAGTTAAGGTACTTCCTAAATTTACCTCAGTTGCTAAAGATCCTAAGTTGAGGGAATTAATGGTATCAGCTACTGCACTAAAGTTTAAATTGATAGCTCCGGTTTGAGGCAAACCGGATGTTGGATATGGCTCTACCCCAACGGCAATAACGGTTTCGTTATTACTGGCTAAGGCGCCACCGGTATGATTAGCCGTACCGTACAGCCCCAAGGTACGATCATTAATTTTTAATGTACCATTAGCTAAATTTAGCTGTCCTATAATTGCCATATCGCTACCTAAAGTAGCGATCCCGTCATCAAGGCGGCTAATAGTAAGATTATTCAGACCAACCGATTCGGAAGAGAAATTAAGGGTACCTAGAGAGCCGGAACCATTTATTACTAGATTAGAGGCCAAAGTAGTACCTAAAGTTCCTGGTCCGGTAACGGTGCCACCCAGCGTAAGCGTATTTGCTCCAATATTCAGGCTCCCTGTGGTTAACGTAAGGGTTCCGCCCGCTGTAAGGGTTAAATTTTTATTCATCGTAACCCCGTTTTCATTATTAATTTCCAGATTTAAACCGGCGGCTTCCGGAAAATCTGTTCCTACCAGTTGCGCTTCAGATCCTTCAAATACAATTGTACTGCCCGGTGCATAAGTTTGAGGTACCCGGATATTTCCGGTTGTGGTATTGATACCATCTACGTCCCCGATATTAACGGTACCGCCTGCCTGAACTTCAAACTTTGAGGGCACCGGTAAGGTGGAAGCGATATAAGAGGTTTCACCTAAATTTAATATTGATTTATCCTCAACTATAAAATTTATGCCTCCGGTAAAGCTTTTAGATATGCTAGCAAATTGATTAGTTCCTCTAAAATTGATATTTGCAACTGGATCGGCACTTTTTGAAATTGTTCCGCCTGTAAATTTAAGATTGCCCAAAATATTTAAATCAACTTTGGACGTTGTACTTGTTCCGGTAATTAAACTTAAAGTTCCGCCGGTAACATCCACATTTCCATTTACAGTAACCGTTCGTTGTTGATTTGCTGATCCCCCGGCAGATAATCTTAAGGTACCAGGACCATCTAACAAGAAGTCACCGTCTATTTGTAAGTCATTTGGGATAACCAATATTCGGGTTCCGCTACTCTTAACCGTAAAGTTCCCTTTTATATGCGTAAGCCCATTAAGCGGGAAAGTACTAGTTGAATTTGTTAGGGCTGGCGTATCCCAGATAAGATTGGCAAATTCCTGATCTAAACCACCGCTCGTCAAAGAACTTCCAGAAGTTAAACCGGTAATTTTAACTGTTGAGTTTTCTTCCCAAGTAGCTATTGGTATTGGAACATAATAAGCTATTGCTTGGTGATCATACGTACTGCCCGTCTTAAATGTGAGATTTCCTGCATCTGATACTTCAATATTATTACTATTATTTACTGTTCCTATAACCTCACCAGTGGCAGGTACATCGCCATCACTTATTACTAACGTGCCATTATTAATCACAAGCCCTTCAATCATTAAATCAAGTTGGGTTGCATCTTGATCTCCTAGAATGGTTAGGGTATTATTGACACCTATAATTAGCGTGCCCTCAACCTTTAGTTGTTTTGTAGATATACTTAAATTTTCATCTGCTACAGACTTTTTCTCAATTGAAACAGTATGCTCATTTAAAATTAAAACTTGTTTACTATTTTCGGCGGTAGGAACAGGATCAGCAGTAGTAAGATCTATATAGTCTCCATCAATGGTTTCACTAGCTTGCCACACAGCTATGCTAGTCCAATCACCTGACCCTCTGGTTCGATAATATTTAGGTTCAGATTGCGCGGAAGCCGTTACCGAGCATAATAAGAACAGGACTGTTAGAAGTAGCATTCCCTTCACTCCTTTTTCTCCCTGAAGGTTAATCTTTTGTAGATATTTACCCATATATTTAAAATAATGTTTGTTTACTAATATTCAGAAAAATCTATTTATATTTGCTTAACTTCTCGGTTATAGCTGTAAGCATCTTAAAATAAAATCTTTTTATAATACAATTATCCCAGCTGATTTATCAGGTAATTATATTCGGTGCTAATATAAAAAGTATTTTCAGCTTAAAATTAATTTTATACAAAAAATATAGGTAAAATACAAAAGTTGCAAATATTTATAAGCATCTTTATATATAGCACAAAACTTCCTAATCATTACATTTCACCTACTCTCACCTAAGCTCTCTTGATTCTTGCGTATTAACATACTCTATAATGAGACTTTGTACTATTAACTAATAAATGTATTAACCTCGACAACAGAAAAAGCTATAACTAGTTGTCTATTAGGGTATAATTAGGCTTACTTGCTTTAGAACCTTGTAAGGAGTAGCAATCAACTCAGAAATTACAATGACATAGAAAGGCAATGGATAGAAATTGATAAAGTCTATACCGTTACATTAGACTTAGCATATGAGTTTAGGCTTATATTCCGGATAGTTATTCAAGCCCTTATCAAGAACATAGCGAACTTGATTTAAATCAATTCAAATCAAGTTTTATCAGGTAACAAAGAAAAGAATAAAGAAGGATTATTGCTACTCGGGCCGCAATACGGATTAAAATCTGACATTAGAATAAAACAAAAAAGCCCTGCATATGCAGAGCTTTTTTGTTTTCACCAATTAACTACAATTAGCTATAAGGTGGTTTATCTATACTGGGTTTGTCAGTATTACGGTTTGGATGACTGCCTAGCTTTACATTAATGCCGGGTTCATCTTCACCATCTACATACTTCTCCCGCAGTTCTTCGTGCAAATCGCTTTCACTATCGGGGTTTACCGGCTTGAAACCAGCTTTACTTTGCCCGGTTCCGGTCGGATCGCCTGAATTTTCTTTAGACTGTTTATTCGTGGAATTACTTTTATACGGCATCTTTCCCTCCTTTTTTAAATTATACTAAATATCATCATCTTCTTCGTCAAAATCCTCATCCAGGTCAACGTCATCTAAATCTGCATCATCTAAGTCTGCATCATCAAAATCAGAGTCCAGATCATCATCGGCAATTTCATCTACATCAATATCATCATCGTCCAAATCAATGTCATCGTCTTCCAGGTCGTCGTCTTCATCACCACCAATTCTGGCTACAGGCGCAGCAGAGGTAGTAGTGCGTCCGCCTAGCTGCGCACTGGTTTGTAAGCCATCGGTATGGGCATGCGTATCTTCGGTATCTTCGTTCATCGATAAAGAAGTAGAACCATCGCTGGAATCGGTACCAAAACCGTTGCGGCCATCGCGGTCGCCAAAACCGCCCCGGGCAGCATCATTCTTTGGGGGATCAGCACCTGGTATAATGTGCCCGGCTTGCATTTCTTCGTAATCAGTGTTGCTTTCGATAACCCGAACGCGTCTTTCTGTGCTTGTTTTAAGTGGTGCCATATCCTTCTTAATTGTTTAGTTTTATTAGTTTAAAGCGCTTGTATATGTAAGGTAAAGTGTGTTTTGGCTTTTACTCAATTTTACTGGCTGAGGTTCTGCTTTTTTAACCTGCTACCATTTCGCCGCCGTTTACATGTATTACTTGTCCGGTTATGTAAGATCCATCAGCCGAAGCCAGAAATACATAAGCCGGCGCTACTTCGGAAGGTTGTCCGGGGCGGCCTAAGGGCGTATCTTGGCCAAACTCTTCTACTTTGCTCAGGGTTGCCGGAATAAGCGGCGTCCAGATCGGGCCGGGGGCAACCGCGTTTACCCGAATGCCTTTTTTGGCCAGGTTCTGCGACAACGAACGGGTAAAAGTAGTAATAGCCCCCTTGGTAGAAGCATAATCCAGTAAATGGGTACTGCCTCTAAAAGAAGTAACCGAAGTGGTATTAATAATAGAATCGCCTTTTTGCAAATGCTTTAAAGCCGCCTGCGCAACAAAAAAGTAAGCAAAAATATTCGTCCGGAAGGTTTTTTCCAGTTGCTCCGCTGTTATTTCTTCCAGGTTATCTTTTTCGTGTTGCTCCGCCGCGTTATTTACCAGAATGTTCAGGCCGCCTAACTCGCTTACGGTACGTTCTACTATATCTTTGCAAAATTGTTCTTCCCGCAAATCGCCGGGCAACAGCAAACATTTATGACCTTCTTTCTCGATCATCTGCTTTGTATCCTGGGCATCCTGATCTTCGCTTAAATACACAATGGCCACATCGGCTCCTTCGCGGGCAAAATGCACCGCTACTGCCCGGCCAATACCGCTATCACCGCCGGTAATTAAAGCTACTTTTCCGGCTAATTTATCGCTGCCTTTATAAGTATCCCGAATTATCTCCGGCTCCGGATTCATTTTGTGTTCTTGCCCAGGTTGATCAGCCTGGTGCTGATCTGGTAAAGAGCTTGGCTTATTTTCCATAGTACCGCAAATTTCTAGCGTTAAGTGCTTTTAAAAGGGTTTTCTATACGCGCTTCTATAACCGTGGTTATGCCTTATTTCATCTTTTCGCTAAAAAATAACCTATTCCTGTTTTTGGACCTTTATCTTTATTTAAAAGTAAATAATCAACAAGTTTTATATCTAAGAATGTGGTTAGAAGAAAAAGATAAATTGCGGCGCAATTTTATATTTAAAGACTTTAAAGAAGCGTTTGCTTTCATGGCAGAGATAGCAGCGGCGGCCGAAAAACTGAATCATCATCCGGAATGAACCAACAGCTATAATAAAGTAAGTATTACCTTATATACCCATGAGGCCGGTAGTATTATTACGGAACGGGATTATAGATTAGCTGCCGCCATAGATGTAATAGCGGCAACTATAAAACCCCAGAATCCGGTTACGGAATAAACTAAAAATACCGGAACCGGCCGCCTTAGTCTAAATCTGTAAACGGAATTCTTTACCTTTGAACCATGTCAGTTGACGAAGAAACAAGACTTTATCTGGTGCCAACGCCGATTGGTAACCTGGAAGATATTACGCTCCGGGCCATCCGGGTTTTAAAAGAAGTAGATACGGTACTGGCCGAAGATACCCGCACCAGCGGCAAGTTGCTTCACCACCTAGGCATTGATAAGCGCATGCACAGCCACCACCTGCACAACGAACACAAAGCCGTAGCGCACCTGATTGAGCGTTTAAGCAAAGGCGAAAAAATGGCTTTGGTTTCGGATGCGGGCACGCCGGGCATATCAGATCCGGGCTTTTTACTCGTGCGGGAATGTTTACGTAACAGTATTAAAATAGAATGTTTGCCCGGCCCTACGGCTTTTGTTCCGGCTTTACTCAAATCAGGATTCAGCGCCGAACGCTTTACTTTTGAAGGTTTTCTGCCGCAGAAAAAAGGCCGCCAAACCCGCCTGCAAGCTTTAGCCACCGAAGAACGCACCATGATTTTTTATGAATCGCCGCACCGGTTAATTAAAACGCTTACGCAATTTGGCGAATATTTTGGTTTGGAGCGCCAAGCTTCGGTTTCGCGGGAGTTAACCAAAATGTTTGAAGAAACCATTACGGGCTCTTTGGCCAGTGTGCTGCAGCAGTTTAACGAAAAAACGGCTATTAAAGGCGAATTTGTTTTGGTTATAGAGGGCGCCAGATAAAATTACAAGATCTTAAGTAGTAATTAGTTTTTAGTTATTAGCTTAAAAAAAATCAGGGTTTATTTAATTACAGAAGCCAATTAAATTTGATTTAATACTTAAAAATGAATCACCAAAAACGTTTGTATAAAGTATTCTTCACCTTTGTTATTTTTTTCCTGAGCCTGGGTGGGCAAGCCCAAGATATTATCTTGTCGCCGCAGGCCGAAATAAGCCTGATCACCATTTCGCCCGGGTTTGATTTATTTTCGATGTACGGCCATACGGCCATCCGGATAAATGACCCGGCCGTGGGCATGGACATTGTTTTTAATTACGGTACTTACGATTTTAACACGCCTAATTTTTTAACCAAGTTTGTACTGGGCAAATTACCTTACCAATTATCAGCGGGTTATTACGATCACTTAAAAACCCGCAGCATAGAAGAAAACCGCTCGGTAATAGAACAGGTTTTAAATTTAAGCCCGGCCGAAAAACAAGAAGTAGCCAGTTTTTTAGAAACGAACTACCTCCCGGAAAACCGCTCGTATCTCTACGATTTCTTTTTTGATAACTGCTCTACCCGGGCCCGCGATTTATTTAAGAAAACTACCCCCGGCCATATCATTTTTCCACAAGAAATTAAAGGTGAACAAATGAGCTTCCGGCAAATGGTAGGCATTTACCAGACACCGCATCCCTGGGCCGATTTCGGGGTAGACCTGGTAATGGGGCTGCCTTCTGACCGGCTAGCCACGCCCTGGGAGTACATGTTTCTACCGGATTATTTAATGCAAGGCTTTGCTGAAACCCGGATAAACCGGCCAGCCGCTGATAGTTTAGGGCTTGCATCGGGTCTGCAGCCTTTCGTAAAAGAAACAAACCAGGTTTTTAAAGCTTCTGTAGTACCGGTTGCCAGCACTTTTATTACTCCGCTGCTGGTATTTTGGGTTTTATTTATAGCAGTAGCGGTCTATACTTTTTTTCAGGTTAAAAACCACCGGATTTCCCATTCCCTGGATATCTTTTTGTTTGGTTTAGTGGGTTTATTGGGTTGTATACTGCTTTTTTTATGGGTGGGCACCGATCATAAAGCGTTTGCCAATAACCTGAATGTGTTCTGGGCCTTGCCTTTGCATTTGCCGGTTGCTTTTATGCTGATGCAAAAAGAAAAACCCAGGTTTTTAAAAATGTATTTCCTGGCTACAACGCTACTGCTGATAATAATTGCTATTGCCTGGAAAATTTTACCCCAGGAGTTTCATCCGGCCGTATACCCAATTGTACTAGTGCTGATGCTGCGCGCTTGGTTTATATCTAAATCGAGTTCCTCGCTCAAACGCACCTCTAATCCGTACAAGTAAATTTTAAAGCTACCTACAAACCATGAATTTAACAGAACTTTGCCAGCAGGTTATTGCTATTGCTAAAAATGCCGGCGCTTTTATCCGTACCGAAGCCAGTTCTTTCGACCGCAGAAAAATAGAGCACAAAGGCCTGAACGATATGGTTTCTTACGTAGATAAACAAGCCGAAATAATGATAGTGGAAGGGCTGCAAAAGCTAATGCCCGATTCCGGCTTTATTACGGAAGAAGGCACCGTGCAGGAAAAACATGCGGTTTATAACTGGGTAATCGACCCCTTGGATGGTACGACCAACTTTATTCACGGCGTACCTGTATTCTGCGTGAGCATTGGCCTGGTAGAGCGCGACGAAGTAGTATTGGGCGTGGTGTACGAAATAAATAAAGACGAATGTTTTTATGCGACTAAAAACAACGGAGCGTTCTTAAACGGCGAGCCTATTAAGGTTTCCGATATCTCGTACTTAGCGGGCAGTTTAATGGTAACGGGTTATCCTTATACCGACTTTGGCCGCCTGCCCGATTACTTGCAAATGCTGGGTGCCTTCATGGGCAAATCGCACGGGGTACGTCGCTTGGGCTCAGCTGCTGCCGATTTGGCCTACGTGGCCTGCGGGCGCTTCGAAGGCTTTTTTGAATATAACCTGAAGCCCTGGGACGTGGCCGCCGGCGTAATTATTGTGCGTGAAGCCGGCGGACGGGTAACCAATTTTTGGGGTGGGGGAGAACCGGTTTTCGGGCAGGAACTGTTGGCTACGAATACCCTTATTCACGATGAAACCAGCCATTTGATATTAACTTACTGGGATAAAACCGAAAAGTAAACTTTTTGCTATTTTTAAAAGTTCTTACAACAACATGATACAGCACTTAATCATATTTCTCGTTTTTATAGCGGCTGCTTTTTATGTAGGCCGGCTTATTTACCAGCAATTTACCGCCAAATCCGGTTGTGCCAAAGGCTGCGGCGAGGCTTGCTCCACCATTAATTTAGAGCAGATCGAGCAGAAAATAAAATCATCTGCCCGCATTTAGTTTAACTGTAGTTTAGTGCTGTTGGCAGTACTCCCGGTTAAGTATTCATAACTTTTCTGCTCTTTCGGACTAACTTGTTTTAATTTTTACGTATAGCCCCTATACTATATTTGGTACAGAACGATAAACGATATACTGCCATGCAAGACAAAGAAGAATTAACAACCCAGGTAAAAGTAGAAGCGCGTCTCCGCGAAGAAGGTTTTATAAAAGATTTCAGGGTAACCGACGATCGCCTTTGCTCTTATGATAATGATAAAACCTATGGTCCGGAAGAGGTAAAAATTATAGACTTTTACCGTTTCGAAGGTGAAACCAATCCTGATGATATGGCTATTTTATACGCTATTGAATGTAACGATGGCACCAAAGGCACCATTTCTAATTCTTACGGGCCTTTGGCCGATACCGACATCGACACATTTTTAGTGCAGGTAGAGGATTTAGGTAAAAACCTGGATAAGAACTAAGGATTTAGTTCTCAAGTTTAATTTTAAACAAAAAAGCGGGAGGTAAATATTACCTCCCGCTTTTTTGTTATTCTGATTATTCTTCCGATGCTGCTCCTTCGCCATCGGCAGCTTTTAAAATAGTTAATTGTTGCTTTAGCTTTTCCCCGCCTTTTATACCAAAATCCAGTGTCCGGATAGGGAACGGAATCTGTACATCATTCGTATCAAACGCCTTTTTAATTTTGATGATGGCTTCGCTACGGGCAAATACATAATCAAATTGCCGCCCATAATGCACCCAGAACCTTACTTTTAAGTTAATAGAACTATCGCCAAACTCTTCGTAAACCACTTCCACGTTCTTTTTTTCCACCATACCTTTTATATTGGTAACGGCTTCTTTCACAATTTGCTGAACGCGCTCTAAGTCTTCGCCGTACGATACGCCCACGGTTACATCTACCCGCCGGATACCGTAATGGGTAAAAATGGTCATGGCATTTTCAAAAACTTTCCGGTTGGGTACTTTTATTAGCTCCCCGGTTACCTGCCGGATATCGATGGTACGTAAACTGATCCGCTCAATAGTACCGAAATACTCATTTGTTTCCACTACATCGCCTACCCCGAAAGGCTTGCGCACGGCAATAATAACCCCGGAAATGAAATTGGCCGCAATATCCTGAAAAGCAAAACCCAATGCCAAACCAATAATACCAACCCCGGCTAAAAGAGAGGTTACCGTTTTATCGAGTCGCAGGATATTTAGCACAAAGAAAAAGCCAATAAGCAAAGCAACTGTATAAACCACCGACGATATCAGGTTATTCAGCGCTACGCTGTGCGAGAAACGCGGCAAAAATCTATCGGTAGTTCTCTGAATAAAACGTGCTCCTACAAAAGTAAGCATCAAGACAATAAGGGCAATTGCCAGGTTGGGCAACATCAGCACCAATTGCTTTACCCATAAATCGAGCTTATGAACCAGAAGCTTCAAATAATTATTTATTTCCAACATAGAGTGTATAAAAGAAATTACATCAGGCAGGCTGCCACGTATAGCCGCAATTAGAACAAACTGCTTTTCTGGCTACCGGCGCCCCCATAAACAGTACTGATACTACCTGCTTTATTATATTTACGTTACGTTTAATTTTAATTTTATCCGAATGGCAAATCGGGCAAAGCTCCGTAGCTTCGGCATTTAGCTTACCCCGGATCTCTTGTATTATTTCCCGGGCGCGCATTTCATCGGTTTGGCGTACCCGTAACTTTACGCCACCGTAAGCAATTGTGTGCCAGGGCTGGTTAGAAACTATATTTTCATCGGCGGTAACGCAAGGTATGCCTTCTGCTTCGAGCCGGCTGCGATAAATATGAGCTTCTATGGCTTCCGGAAAGCTGGCAACAGTTACCAATACAATGTTATTATTTCTATTTTCCATCACAAAACTTTACCCCCACACCTGGGTACCCTGGGTACAGTTACGGCACATTTCTATTTCGTTCCGGGATTTTAGTAACGATTTCCGGAAGTTTTTATAAGCGGTTCCGCGCCATAGCTTCTGAAAAGGCTGCGTTTTTAAATCGCCCATCCGGTATTCGGCATCCTTATCAAAACAACAGGGCACCACCAGCCCATCCCAGGTTATAACGCACGAATGCCACATTTTCCAGCAATGGTTCAGCAGTTTATTTTTAATCGCAAAAGAACCATCGCCATTATGCTTATAGCGCGAATAATAATCAATGGTTGGAATAAGCGGTGAACCTTGGGCGTAATCATAAATCTGGGCGGTTTTAAACCAGACATCATCTACCTGCAATTCCTGGGCCAACCTTTTTACTTCTTCCAGTTGGTGCTCGTTGGGGCGCACTACCAAAAACTGAAAAATAATATACGGTGTGGTTGATTTTAAGGCTTTTTTCCACTTTACCAGGTTGCGGGTACCTTCCAGCACTTTGTTTAAATTGCCGCCCACGCGGTAAGCGGCGTAAGTATCCTGGGTAGTACCATCAATAGAAATAATAATCCGGTCCAGGCCCGACTCTACGGTTTTACGGGCATTCTCGTCGTTGAGAAAATGGGCGTTGGTAGAAGTAGCCGTGTAAATACCTTTGGCAACCGCATATTGGACTAGTTCCAGAAAATGCGGATGCAAAAAAGGCTCGCCTTGGAAATAAAAGATGAGATAAAGCAAATTCCGGTGCAGCTCATCAATGGTTTGTTTAAACAAATCATCGGGCAGCATGCCGGTAGGGCGGGTAAAAGAACGCAAGCCGCTGGGGCATTCGGGGCAACGTAAATTGCAACTGGTGGTGGGCTCAAAAGAAATACTAACGGGGCTGCCCCAGTGCCACGAACGTTGCGTAATTTTAGAGAATATATAACTGCCTACTACCTGAATAGCGTTAATGGTCCGGGAAAAAGTCAGCTTTGATAAAAAATTAAGGCCATCGCGGTACTTGCTTTTCATGCAGTAATATATTAATTAATAATGAGGCAGTAAAGGTAAAGGTTAGATGATAAATGTATCCCATGTAAAGCTACCATTGGACTATGTTGCACTTTAATGCACTTTAGGGTTGGCTAAGCGGAGTGATTCTTTGTTAATTATTATGACCTTTACTCCAATAAATGAATATTATCAGTATTGGAACCAAATTAACACCTAAACTAAAAGTATTGTTTAATTTTTCTGGAGCAATATAAATATAATGAACATAGCTCCCAGGCTCTAAATCGAAAGTTTTCCTAGGCAAATTGTTAACATTAAAGCTAAATAATGTCTGATTATGGTATGAACAATGTAAACTATGAATAATAGGAATCTGTAATAAGAGTGTGATTGTTAAAAGTAGCCGTCCAAATTTAGGAAACTTAAAATAAATGATACTTGCAAAGGTTTGAGTCAAAAAGAACAGAAATATTAGTTTAAAACTAATTGGGTAATTTTCTATTTGAGACTGTTTGTTAAAATAAGTAATTAGTTGTCCAATGATACTACCAATTACTAAAAGTAAAGATAAAAATCCTGTTAAACTCTTTTTATTAAGAGATTTTCGAGTGAAAATCCTATAAAGCCCAAATAAAACAAACGTTAAAATTATTAGAAAAAGCCCAGCTATTATATCTCCCATATTACTTATTTGATATTATAACTAACATAGGTTAAATGTTCCGGTGTCGGATATGAGCAGCTAATAAAACTTTTCTCCGGGCACAATTGCTTTGGTATTTGCTGTATTTCACCTTGACCTTCATCCAGCGAAGAATAGAACCTACTTTTTCCCCAGCGCCTGCCGAATATCGGCTTCTACGCCATCGTTGCTGGGCCTTTTGGCTTTGGTCTGAATAAAAGTACCGTCGGTATCGATCAGGTAATAAGCCGGCAGGCTCGGCACTTTGTATTGCTGGAGTAACGCGTCTTTATTCTCGTCAAATAACTGTATTCCGGTTAATTTCCGATTCTTTACGGCGTATTGCCAAAGTTCTTCGTCATCTACGCCAATGTTTACAAAAACCACATTTTTGTCCGCCATTTCTTTCTCCAGTTCCCGGGCGTATGGCAAGTCCAACTGGCACAAAGGGCATTTGCTGCTCCAGAAATTAAGGTAGACCACTTTGCCCCGGAAACTGCTTAAGGCTACTTCTTTGCCCGTTGCCGATTTAAGCTTAAAGTTAGGGGCGGGGCTACCCATCGCAAATTCTTTGTTTATGTCGTACTGCACCGCCAAGAAACTATTCAGGTCTTTATCCGTGTTCAGGCTTTCAAATTCGTTAAACATGCGGGTGGTGTACTGAATAGAACCGTACTTAATAGATTCGAACAAAGTATGGGCCAGTAACAGGTTGCGCATTTCGCCGGTTAACTTTTCTTTCGCCTGGTTAAATACTGCCTGCAAAAAATCAGGATCGGTGGAACGGTGATTTTGACTTACAGCCTGAAACCGCAGATAATTTTTAAGAAAAGTAAAGTAAACCGGACTTTGGATGCTTTCGGGATTATTAACTTTTACTTGGTTCAGGAAATGATAATAAGTAGGGGAGAGGGTAATCGTGCTCCCTTTTACCTTTAAACGCAGATCGGCAAACGTGAGCCGGTCGTTGGCCCAGGCATATTCAATTTCGGACAAAATGTAATTTTTAAAAACATCGGAAACCGGGAACTTAGCCGTATACCGCTCCAGGAAAGCCAACTGATCTTTTTTGCGCAAATCCAAAAACTCAATAAAGGCTTTTTCGTGCAGCGCTATGTTTTCCGGCAATACCTGGTAATCTTCGTTTTCGTCAAATTTCAAATAAAAATCAACTAAAAAGTTATTCTCGTTGGCGCCCTGGCCTTTAAACTTCAGGCTTTTTAGAAAGTTAGCCGCATTAAAGCGCACGTCCAAGGCATCGCCGGGTTGCAGAAAAAGCGTGATGGTTTCATCTTCGTAAACCAGATCAGCGGTAGTAGCTTTTTGCACCGGCACCGCCATGGAAAACTCGCCCTGCGCATTAATCCTGCTTTTGCTTTGGGCTTCCTGCGCACTCAACGGGTTGGGATTTACCCCGATGAATAAACTATCGCTTTCGGCCTGGCTTACCTTGCCGCTTACCAGGGCGGTTTGGGCTATTAATAAGTTATTGGAAAGCAGAAGAAAAAAGAATAACGCTATTTTGGGCATATTATAACTCTGAATCCTAATGTAAAGCAGGCAACTTACCAAGCTTCTAAAACATTAAAACTAAAATTTAAGGCAATTATTTTAAAGGCCCACCATCTCTTTTTAATTCTATTTTTATAATCATACATCTTCTTTAAATCTTTTTATTATCCAAATAAACCGCTTAGAACTTCTTCCAGTTTACTTACCGCGTATACTTTTATGCCGTAGCGTTTTACATCGGTTCCCTTCATGTTAAATTTAGAAATATAAATTTCCGTAAAGCCTAATTTGGCGGCTTCGCCAATGCGCTGTTCAATGCGGTTAACGGCCCGGATCTCGCCGCTTAATCCTACTTCGGCGGCAAAGCAGGTGGTATTGGGAATGGCAATATCTTCGAAAGACGATAGGATAGAAGCGCAAACGGCTAAATCTATAGCCGGATCTTCTACTTTTAAACCGCCGGCAATATTCAAGAATACGTCCTGTAAGCCTAACTTAAAGCCGCTTCTTTTTTCCAGTACCGCCAATAACATATTCAGGCGTTTGGCGTCGTAGCCGGTAGAGGAGCGCTGCGGCGTACCGTACGTGGCCGGACTGACCAAGCTCTGCACTTCGATGAGCAGCGGCCGGTTGCCTTCCAGAGTAGCGCCTATCGTAATACCGCTAAAGTTTTCTTCCCGCTGGCTCAGTAATATTTCCGAAGGATTGCTGACTTCGCGCAGGCCATTGCCCTGCATTTCGTAAATACCCAGTTCGGCGGTAGAGCCAAAGCGGTTTTTAGTGGTGCGCAAGATCCGGTAGGTCATGTGGCGGTCGCCTTCAAACTGCAAAACGGTATCTACCATGTGCTCCAGTATTTTGGGGCCGGCCAGGTTACCTTCTTTGGTAATATGCCCGATAAGGAAAACCGGGGTGCCGCTTTCCTTGGCGTATTTTAACAGCTCCGCCGTACACTCCCGCACCTGCGAAATACTGCCGGCGCCCGACTCAATAAAAGAAGAATGCAAAGTCTGGATAGAATCCACAATCAGCACCTCGGGTTGCAGTTGTTCTATTTGTTTGAATATATTCTGGGTACCGGTTTCGGTGAGGATAAAGCAGTTAGGATGCTGTACGCCCAGGCGTTCGGCCCGCATTTTTATCTGGGCTTCGCTTTCTTCACCGGATATATACAGCACCCGGACTTTTTTCAGGCTTAAAGCTATCTGCAGCATCAAGGTAGATTTACCAATGCCCGGTTCGCCGCCAATCAGCACCATAGAGCCCGGCACAATACCGCCGCCCAAAACCCGGTTCAGTTCCTGGTCGGCCGTAACCAGTCGGGATTCTTCCTGGTAATTAATTTCGGCAATAGGGCGGGGCTTCGCCGCAACTTGTTTGCTGGTAGATGATTTCCAGGAGGCAGTGGCGGTACTATCTTCGCGTTGCAGCACTTCTTCCACGTAGGTATTCCATTCGCCGCAGGCCGGGCAACGGCCAATCCATTTAGCAGATTGCGCGCCGCAGTTCTGACAAAAATAAGAGGTTTTTAACTTCGCCATATATAAGTTAAAGCCTTTAGAAAAGGCTGATTTTTAAATTTCAGGAACTTTACAAGATACGGCTTTTTCCTCTGTATTCCAACCATCTTACTTAGAACCGCCGTTGCCCACAGGTAACTATATGCTTCAACAAAGTTTTCTTAAGCATTGTAATTTCCTGCAATTTAGATGCTGTTATTCTTAGAGATGCTGTTGTTTTTAGGCTCTATCTTTAATATTAGTATTTGTTATAGTGATGATATAGGATAATTGCTTATACAGCTTACTGCTATAGAAATAATTGCATATATTCCCAGTCAGCCTAACTAAGTTGGTGCCGCACCGTAAGCCTTTACATCAACAGAAGCAATATTTATGGATGCGCAGGTAATACACGACGAAGAAAGCCAGGAATTCACCATTGATTTAGACGGCGATCAGGCCGAATTAGCTTATGCCAAACCCCAGGACGATGTACTGGATTTTCAGCATACTTTTGTACCGGAAGATTTCCGGGGTGAAGGCCTGGCCGATAAATTGATTAAAACCGGGTTGGAATATGCCCAGGATAATAATTATAAAGTAATTCCCAGTTGCCCGGCCGTGGCCGCTTACATGCGCCGGCACAAAGAATACGAATCGTTAATGCAAAGCTTTATGTAATTTGATGGTCTTGCCTACCGTTAATTTTAAGTAGTTCGTTATACATTTAGTTTTTAGTCTAAAAGCTAAATGTATAACAAACTAAAAACTTTGATTAAAGGCGGAGGTAGCATTATTTAGAGGAATGACTCGCCATGGCTATTACGATGGCTCCCACGGCCATTAACACCGCACCCAAAATTACCTGCCAGTTAACCCGTTCTTTCAAGAACAATACCGCAAACAAGATAGCAAATACCAGCGATAGCCTTTCCAGCGGCGACACCCGCGAAGCATCTCCCAATTTTAAGGCATAAAAGCTTAGTAACGAGGACACGCAGGTAATAATACCGGCCAGCACCAAAAACAACCAGGTACGCCGTTCAATTTGCAGCACATCGGGCAAATTCCCCTGCCAGGTTACCACCGACCACGACACAATTAAGATTAAGATTGATTGCACGGCAAAGACCAGACTGGAATCAACGTCTTTGATGGCTGCTTTAGATAAGGTTACAACTACTGCCGACGACACAGCGGCCAATAAAGCAAAGACTATCCACATACGCTCGTTTTTACAGCTTCTGCCCACTCTATTTGCTATTATTTAGCAATCGGGGAAGCTGATAAGGTATTTGTAACGGGGTAATTCGGTTCTGTGTTGCTTTCCTGCAAATACTGTCCGGTGCTGGTTTCCCGCTCAGCAGCCCTGATCATCCCAAATAAGGTAAATTACTTTTGCAAAACGTAAAAGAATACGGCTAAGCAAGACACTTTTATACGCCTAATTACGTATGAGGAGTTAAGTGAAAAAATAATATTTTATCCTTGACAACTACCCATCCTTCAACTTCTCATATTGGCCGTACTATACTAAAGGTTTTGCTTTGGATAATTGGCATTCCTTTAGTTTTATTATTGCTGATTATTATTGCCTTACAATTTCCGGCCACCCAAAATTTCCTGGCCGATAAAGGCACTGCTTACTTAGCCGATAAACTTAAAACTGAAGTACGCATTGGGCGCGTCAGAACCGATTTTCGGAATAGTTTCGTGCTGGAAGATTTTTATATGGAAGACCAGCAAGGCGATACGCTTTTATATACCGGCCGGCTGGGACTGGACATGAACTTCTTTTCGCTGCTCAATAGCAACATCAATATTAGTTCGGTTACGTTGCGCAACGCCACGGCCCATATTAAAACCTTTATGCCCGACAGTACCAGCAACTACGATTTCGTACTGAATGCTTTTGCCAGCGATACCGCTACGGCGCAACCGGTAGATACCACGTCCGCTGGTTTTACCTACACGGTGGGCGATGTGGAGTTGGAAAATATCTTCCTGACCATGACCGACCAGATTTACGGCAACAATGTCCGGACACGCATTGGTAACCTGAAAGCCACCATGGATGAACTGAACCCGGATAAAGAAATATACCGGATAAAAAACGTAACACTGCAAAATAGTTATGCCAATATTACCCAAACCAAGGCGGCGGCTCCCGATACTACTGCGGCCCAGCCGTTAACCATGCAGTTTGGCTTAGGCAAAGTAGCCCTGGAGAAGGTTAGGCTAAAATACCAAAATACCGTAACGGCGCAGCGCATTGCGTTAAACGTGGGCCGCACCGAACTGACCGCCAATAACATTGATCTGCCCAATGCCAAAGTGGACCTGAATAATTTTGATTTGCAAAACACCTCGGTCGCCTATTTCCAGGATAAATATACCCCTACTGATTCGCTGGTCATAAACCCGGCGAAAACGGCCGAAAACCTGGACGAATCGGTGGAGACTAGCCAGGGCGGGGCACCGGCTAATTGGGTGGTAACGCTGAAGGACATGAACATTGCCGGCCTAAACGTGCAGTTTGGCAATTTTAATACGCCGGCGCAGAAGCAAGGCATGGATTTTAATCACCTGGACTTTTCGGATATTAATGTAGACCTGAACAATTTATATTACAGCACGAACCGCACCACCGCCGACTTAAATGCCATGAGCCTGAAAGAAAAAAGCGGTTTTCAGGTAAAGAATTTCACTACCGATATTACTGTAGACTCTACGCACGCCGAATTAGCCAACTTAAATCTGGAAACCGGCGAAAGCATTATCCGGCGGCACCTGGCTATTGGCTATCCCAGTTTAGAAACCATCGCGGATAACATCAATCGCCTGACCATCAACGCGGATATGGCGAACTCTAAAATTGGTTTCCGCGATTTATTGTATTTCCAACCAACGCTGGCCAGTAATCCGTCGTTCCAAAGTATCCTCAACAAGCCGCTTTACGTGGATGGCCGCGTAACGGGCCGGGTAGATAATCTGCGGATTGAACGCTTGCAAATGGCCGGTTTAAACGGCACCGCCGTAAACACCAGCGGCACCATCACGGGTCTGCCGGACGTAGATAAGACCAACCTGAACCTGGATGTTAACCGCTTAACCGTAGCGCGGGCCGATATTATGGCTTTTCTGCCGCCCGGCACTTTACCGGCGGGTTACCAGATTCCGGAGCGGGTAAGCGCCAGCGGCGGCATTAGGGGCGGGATGCAAAACCTGGAACTGCAAAACCTGCGGGTAACGGCCACCCCGAACACCAACTTGCAGGCCACCGGCACCTTGCGCAATCTTACCGATCCCGATAACCTATACGCTAACCTGAACATCCAGAACTTTTCCACTACGCGCGCCGATATTCAGAACTTGCTGCCCAACGATTTGATTCCGGCTAATATTCAGTTGCCCGAAAGCATGAGTTTGAAAGGTACCTTTACCGGTTCTTTAGATAATTTTACCACCAACCCGGTTATTACCACTTCGTTCGGAAATGCGACCGCTAACCTGCGTATGCAAGCCGGAGAGCGCTACAACGGGACCGTTAGTATAGACCGTTTAGATTTAGGCAAGATCATGCGCGATACTACCATGGGGCCGATTACGGCCAATGCCCGCGTAAATGGCACCGGCTTAACTCCCGAAACCATGCGGGCCGATATTGATGCTACCATTTCGCAGGTACGCTATAACCGCTACAACTACAACAACATCGCCATAAAAGGTACCGCCGACCGCAATTTGTTTAACGGTACTGTAAACATGCGCGATAACAACCTGGCCTTTAATTTTGATGGTAACGTAAACCTGCGGGCCGCCGAACCCAATTATAATTTTATCCTGAACCTGGACGAAGCTAATTTACAAGCCTTGCACTTTTACAGCGATCCGTTGCGCCTGCAGGGCAGGGTAGTAGCCGATATGCGCGGCGCTTCTTTGAACACCTTAAACGGCACCTTAGATGCGGGGAACTTAACGATTCGGCAGGGCCCTAAAACCTACCGGATCGATTCGATGCTGGTGCAACTGGCCAACCAGGTAGGCCGCACTGATATTGCCCTCCGCTCCGATATTCTGAACGTACGCTTTCAGGGCGCCAACAGTGCCGAAGACTTAGCGGTTGCTTTTTCTAAATACATTGATTCTTATTTCGACATCCAGGAAGCACCGTTTCCTGCTACCGTTAACCTGAACGATTTTGACTTTGATCTACGTTTCCGCCGCACTGATATCTTAACCTCCGGTTTAGTGCCGGAACTTAAAAAGTTTGGGCCGGGCGTGGTTAATGGTGCTTATACCAGTGCTAATCAGAATTTAACCGTAGATGGTTATTTGCCGCAAATAGTTTATACCACTTACAACCTCGACAGCCTGCAACTACAAATGCGCGGCGACGCCAATAGAATAAACTATGAGCTTACCTTGAATGAGTTATCCGACTCTACCATGCAGATCAGGAACTTGACCTTCGGTGGCTTTGCCCAGGACGACAACCTAAAAGTACGGGTAGGCATTGTGGATGATAGTACCAAGCAGGAACGTTTTGCTTTAGGAGGTATGTTAAACGCGCTACCTAGTGCTTATCAGTTTAAGTTTACGCCTGGTGATGTGGTATTTAATGCCCAACCTTGGCAGGTAGCTGTTAATAATTTCCTGCAGTACAATACTAAAAACGGGAACATCTATGCCCAAGGCATTAACCTGACGAGCCAGGGCCAGGCCCTTACCATCAACAGCGTAGGCGCCCAGCGAACCAATGCCCCTTTGCAAATCGGGTTTACTAATTTTCAGGTGGGGGATATTTCGCAGGCTATAGAGCGCAACGATAGTTTGGTAAGCGGCACCATAAACGGGAATGTAACCTTGCGCAATATTACTTCCAAACTAGGGTTTACTTCCGATATAACGGTCAGCAATTTTGCTTTCCAGAAAAATCTGATCGGCAACATTGGTTTACGGGCCAGCACGGCTCCCGGCGACCGGTATAATGTAAACGCTACCCTTACCGGCAACGGCAACAACGCCACCATTACGGGTTACTACGTGGCCCAAACCACCGAGAATGCACTTAACTTAACCGCCGATATTGCGGGTTTAAACTTAGCTACGTTTGAAGGGTTTACCCTGGGCCAATTACAGGACATGTCGGGCACGTTAGGTGGCCGCTTAAGCATCACAGGTAGCATCAGCCAGCCCACCATTCTGGGCCAGGCTACCTTTACCAATGCGGTGTTTACGCCCACCATGCTGGGCGCACCTTTCCGCCTTACCAACGAAACCATGACCTTTAACGAGCAGGGCATCAACTTCTCTAATTTTACGGTCCTGGATTCTACCAATAACAAAGCCGTGGTGAACGGTACTATTTTCACGCCCGATTACCTTAATTACCGCTTTGCCTTGGATGCCATCGCGAATGATTTTGTGGTGATGAATTCAACATCCGCCGATAACCCGTTGTATTACGGAAAACTAATTTTGGATACCAACGCCAAGATTGGTGGCGAAATGAACCAGCCCGATATAAGCGGCCGCATCAAACCTATCACCGGATCAGCCATGACCTTGGTAATTCCCACCACCGCGGCGGGCATGGTAGAACACGAAGGTATTGTGCAGTTTGTAGATCTGAGCGATACCCTGGCCGCCCGCCTGGCCGAACTGCAGCAACGCGACACCTTAACCCAGACTGGCATTACCGGCTTTAATGTGAGCGGGGTGATTGATGTATCGGATGATGTGCCTTTTACCGTTGTTATAGACGAAGCCGCCGGCGATTTCCTGGAAGTGCGGGGCCGGGGCTTGTTAAATGCCGGTATGGACGACGATGGTAATATTACCATGAGTGGCCGTTACGTGGTTACCAGCGGCAAATACCGGCTTAACTTTTACGGGCTGACGCACCGGGAATTTGAAATTGCCCGGGGCAGCAGCATTACCTGGGCCGGCGATCCGCTTACCGCCGATATGGATATCCGGGCTATTTACAATGTAAAAACCGGCACCACCGAATTAGTATCCGCCCAAACTGATGAGGCTACTAATATGAACCGGCAGCAATTACCTTTCGACGTCTACATTATTTTGAAAGGAGATATGCTGAAACCTGATATTAGTTTTGATATTCAGTTAGAAGAAACTTCCCGGGGCAGTAACACCGGGGTAGCCGCCGATCAGCGCTTGCAAATTATCCGGCAAGATCCTTCCGAGCTCAACCGGCAAGCTTTTTCGTTGATTGTACTGGGCCGTTTCATGGCTTCAGATCCGCTGCAATCAGCTGGTGGGGGCGGTCTGGCATCTACGGCCCGCTCCAGCGTCAGTAATTTACTCAGCGACCAACTAAATAAATTAACCGGCCAGTATTTAGGCGGTTTAGGCCTGGAATTAGGTTTAAATTCGTACGAAGATTATTCTTCCGGCTCCGCTACCGGCCAGAATCGTACCGACTTAAATGTGGCCCTGAACCGCCAGTTTTTAAATAACCGGCTGGTGGTGCAGTTAGGTACCGATGTTGGTTTGGCTGGTGGTTCCAATCCTTCCCAGTCGCAGAGTGGGTCCGGAGGCTTCACCGGTAATATATCGGTAGAGTACATGATTACACCTAACGGACGCTTGCGGGTGCGGGGCTTTCAACACCCATCCTACGAAGACCTGACCGAAACCGACGTACTGGAAACCGGGTTAGCTTTAATATTCACGCGGAGCTTCAACGATTTCAACGATTTATTTAAAAACCTGTTTAGTAGTAGAAAACCAAACCAAGCCCGCCGGAACCGGAATTCGGAAGGATTAGTGGAAAACAATTAACCCGCCGCTAATTAATAAAGGGTTTAAGCGATAAAATAAAAAAAGGGCGCGTAGCGGCAAATAGCCGAATGGCTTACTTAAAATTAAAAACTTATTGAGAGTAAAGCCAGATAAAGAAATAATTGCATACAAATTCATTATTATACATATGGTTGGCTTACGCCTTACTTATCTCCTACCTAACGGCAATCAGTACCGGAAAATAACGCTGTTGTTTTTCAGTATTATTGGCTTGCTTTATTTAACTGGCTGCAGTGGCACCAATAAACTCCCCGCAGGGAAACGCTTATATACCGGCGCCACGGTAAACCTGGAATCAACCGAAAAAATACAGAACGAAAGCGCTTTAGCCACTGAGCTGACTTCGGTGATTACGCCGCAGCCGAATAAATCTTTCCTGGGTATGCGGCCCGGTTTATTCTTTTATAATTTGGCTGGCACGCCTAAAAAGGAAAAAGGCTTACGCAGTTTTATTAAAAATAATTTGGGCGAACCGCCGGTTTACTACGACTCGGTAAATGCTGATCACATTGCTGGCATTATGGTAAACCGTTTGAACAACGACGGCTACTTTAATTCTACGGTAGCTTACAAGCAAAACGTAGAAGAAAAAACGGTTGGTCTTACCTACACCGCCCAGGTAACCAAACCCTATACTATTAGTAGTATTACTTACCCCACCGGCGATACGGTAGCCCAGGTTTTCCGCGATATGGCGGCTTCGCAAGGAGCCAGTTTACTAAAAGTAGGAGACATCTATAATCTGGCTAATTTTACCGCCGAACGTGTGCGCATTGATGGAGATCTCAAAAACAAAGGCTACTATTATTTCGACCCCGATTTTATTTTATTTAAAGTAGATACCACCCATAACGATTATACGGTACAAGTCTATCCTACTATAAAAACGGAAGCACCGGAAAAATCTTTGGTGCCCTATACGTTGGGAGATATTGCTATCTATACTGATTTCCGGTTAGGCCAAGACAGTATTGCGCCCAATCCGCCGGTCCGTATTGGGAGTTATAAATATTTCCCCGACGAAGAATCGCTGAAAGCAAAACATTTACTGCCCGCCGTATTTTTAGAAAAAGGTGAACTGTATAACCGCCGCGACCATGCCTTAACGATAAGCCGCCTGATGGGTTTCGGTTTGTTCCGGTTTGCCGAAATCCAGTTTAAAGACAGCGATAGTATTCCCGATGCCTTAAATGCTACTATTCGTTTGTCGCCGCAGCGCCTGCAATCATTGCGGGCCGAAGTAGAAGCCGTTACAAAAAACAACGGTTTTGCCGGTCCCGGTATTAATCTGCGTTACCGCCACCGCAACCTGATGCGGGGAGCTGAACAACTTCAGATTAATTTAAACGCGAGTCAGGAAACCAATTTTTCGGGCGGAGGAGATACCAACACCGAAACGACCAGTAGCAATAGCAACTCCAACGGTTTAACTTCGCTGGCTTTCGGTGCCCAGGCCCAACTGGATGTACCCCGGTTTATGACGCCTTTTAATTTAAGTAACCTGCGCACCGAGTTTGTGCCCCGTACCCGTTTTACCTTGGGCTTCTCCTATATGAACCGAACCAATTATTTTCAGATGCTGGGCTACAATGCCACTTACGGTTACGTCTGGAAACCTAAGCCCCGCGTTACGCACGAAATAACGCCCATCAATCTTCAATATTCCCAGCTATCCAGTATAAGCCCCGCCTTTCAAGAAAAACTGAATAACAGTCTGTACTTAAGACAAACTTTCCAAAACCAGTTTATTGCCGGGTCTATTTACGATTTCACTTATAACACGCAAACGCAGCAAAAACATAATACCGATTTCTTTTTTAACGGCAATATAGACGTATCCGGTAACCTGCTTAACCTGTTTACTTCCAGAATACAAAAACAGGAAGTGAGCCCCAATACCGTTTTAAAACAAGCTTATTCGCAATACTCCCGCTTAACTTTAGAAGGCCGTTATTACCAGAATTTAACCAAAGGCACCCGTCTGGCAACCCGTATGATTATTGGTGCTGGCATTCCGTACGGCAATTCGGCAGCTTTGCCTTACATTAAACAATATTTTATCGGGGGCTCCAACAGCATCCGGGCTTTCCGGCCCCGCGAACTAGGACCGGGCACGTATGTAGATACCAGCAGCACCGGCAGCGGCTATTTCGATCAGACCGGCGATATAAAATTTGAGGCCAATGCCGAGTTTCGCTTCGATATTATTCCCTATATAAAAGGAGCGGTGTTTGTAGATGCCGGTAATATTTGGCTGGCCCGCCAAAATGCGGATCGGCCCCAGGGCGAATTTATCTTCAGCAAAGCTTTAAGTCAGTTAGCTATTGGTACCGGTGCCGGATTACGCGTCGATGCCGATTTTTTTGTATTACGGTTCGATGTGGGTATTCCGCTCCGCGACCCTTACCAGTCGCCGGCTTATGTACTCCGATTACCTCCGGAACGGAAAAGTATGGTCTTTCATATTGCTGTCGGCTATCCGTTTTAATTGCTGATTGTTAATTGTTGATTGCTAAGTAACCGGCTAAAAACATTTTCAGATTGGCGGGCGGCTAAACCAATCAAACTGTTAAAACTTAAATATTCGATTATTCCTTAAACTTTGGAGTCTATTTACATTGGCACGTCGGGTTATCATTACAAACACTGGCGGGAGTTGTTTTACCCGGTTGGTACCAAGCCTGCGGCCTATTTAGATTATTATCTCAACTTTTTTAATACGGTTGAGATTAACAATTCTTTTTATCGCCTGCCCACTTACGAAACTTTTGCGGCCTGGCGGCAAGCCGTACCCGATAACTTTGTTTTCGCCGTTAAAGCCAGCCGGTATATTACTCATCTTAAAAAACTGAAAGACCCGCAGCAGTCAATTAATAACTTTCTGCAGAACGTAGCTGCTTTAGAAGAGAAATTAGGCCCCATTCTGTTTCAGTTGCCGCCTCGCTGGAATTGTGATCCGGAACGATTACGGCAATTTTTACAAGCTTTACCCACCGGCTTTTTATATACGTTTGAGTTCCGCGACCATAGCTGGTACAACAAAGAAGTGTACGATTTGCTCCAACAACACCAGGTAGCTTTTTGTATTTACGACCTGGAACAACACCAGTCGCCAATGCTGGTTACCGCTCATTTTGTGTATATCCGGCTGCACGGCCCGGTAGGGAAATACAACGGGAGTTATTCCGATGAAGTACTGCAAAACTGGGCAGCGGCCGCTTGGGATTGGGCCCGGGAAGGCAAAGCCGTTTATATTTATTTTGATAATGATATTGGCGGCCACGCTGTAGTAGATGCCCAGCGCCTTCAGACCTTCATGCAAACGCTTTCTATTGGTGGCAAAAGTTAAATATCTTCTTGCCTGGGAGCTATCGTTTTATCTGCGGGCCTGATCCATTCCCGGACGTTGAAGTTATTGGGTTCTTCAATCCGTACAGAAAACAGCGCATCAAAACCTTCGGCAAAAGCAGGAATTTGCAAACGCTTGCGGGTGCCATAAATACCTTTCTCCGGAACCCGTTCTTTACCGGTCCGCTCATTATTACGCCTTACTGCTTCATCGGCTTCTGATTCAAAATAATATCCGATTACTTCGTAGCCGGCGGCTTTGGCTAACTGAATATACACCTGCCGCTCACTTACCAACGGGTTGGTATTATCAACTACAAACTTCTGCCGTGTTTGCAGGCAGCTTTGCAGAAATATGCGCTCGCGGTGCCGGGTACGAAGTAAATCGAGGCTAATGCGGACGTGGGTATTAAAAAAGTACGTTTTGTAAAAAGTAGATTTACCGGTTGCCTGAATACCGCAAAATATAACTGCCTGCATAATCTGTTTTGCTCGTACCAGTTTTAACTATATCGGAAGCTATTTTGTACGATTTTCTTTTAACCGGCAGCCAGCCTTACCCACAATAAGTTTAATTTTTCTCTTCGGCCGGCAAGTCGTTGAGCGTTGGTATTTAGTTGGTTTCAACCTCCGTTTTATGGGCTACAATCGGAGAATTAAATAAATCCTGGCTAGGTAGATTTCTTACCCGGTGCAGGGCCCGCCACATTAATCCATCCAGTTCCGAAAAATAGCTGGGCGAATCGTGCCGGCCATTAAATAAAACTACCCAGGCGGCACCATCGGGCAAGCGGGCCATAAGGGTAGAAGAACCGGGTAAGGAACCGGTATGCCAGGCACCTCCGTAACGGTTTACCATCCAGCCCAGGGCATACGTGCGTTTATGTCCGCCGGGGTTAAACATTTGGGCTAACTCATCCAGCGATAAAATATCCGGCTTATTTCCTAAACCATCTATGGCGGCCAGTAATTTAGCTAAATCGGGTGCCGAAGCTACCCAGCCGCCGTGCGCATCCATGGCCTCAATGTTGAAACCGCCGTAAGGCCAGGGCACTAAGTGCTCCTCATCTTTTATATCCGGCATGGGCAAGCTATCGGCTTCTTCGTAGTATTTTACTTCATCGGGTATTTTATCGTAATAATAATTACGGGCCAGGCGCATATCGGTAATACCGGCAGGTCGCAAAATATTTTCTTGAACGTACTGTTCGTAAGAAAGACCCGAAAGCTGCTCGATAACACGGCCCAGTATGGTATAACCTAAATTAGAATAGGCAAATTTTTTCCCCGGTGAAAAATCGAGCGGCTTACTTAATACATACCGGATAATAGTTTTGGCATCAGCAGGAGCCGGCACCCGCATCATGCGTGCAATGTAAACCGCATTAAACATGGGGTCGCCGTGTATATTGGTATCCCGGTTCCAGCCGCCGCGGTGCTGCAGTAAGTGGCGTACCGTTATTTTTTTTACCCGCTCATCGGTAAAGGCATATTCGGGGGTATTTAGTATTCCTTTGGGCCCGAATACCTTATCCGCTAATTTTAGTTTGCCTTGCTCTTGTAATTTTAGTATAGCCAGCGCGGTAATGGGTTTAGATAGACTGGCAATCCGGAACAAATGGTAGGGTTGGGCCGGAATATCGGCATCGGCCTGGCCGTAGGCTTGGGTATAAAGCAGGTGGCCATCTTTTACCAGGGCCAAAGAGCCGCCGGGAATATGCCAGCGTTTCATAAAGGCTTTTACTTCTTTATCTAAGCCCGGTAACGCAACTTGCGCCCGTGCGCCAGAAAACGAAAGAAATGCACAAAAGAAACAAAGTAAAAACCGGACGCTCATTTTTTAATAAAACTGCAAACAAGAATAAATTAATACTACTCTGCGGCGGGTAGCTTTCGCTAAGACACAACAGATCTTTATTTTGGCCTAAGCAAGAGACTTGCTTTACCAGTTCATTAATCTAATCCGGGAAACAGAATACCCTAAAACTAAGCGTATAAGGCTTTGGCTTTATAACCAGGAAGTGGAATACTAAGAATGGACAGGCCTTTATAGCAGAATATTTATATTTAAATAATAGCTATATTACCCTTCTGTATTTAGTAATTTTGTACTTCTATAGGCTTACGATTAATGATAGCCTAATTTATAAAATTATTTTTTAAGAAGTCAAACAAAAAAGCAACTTTAAACAATATAGTTCGTAATGTGCTACTTTTTAAAAATAAAGCCACAATAAGACCCAGAAGGTTTATTCGGGGCATTATTACAAGCAGGCCAGAATATACTTGTTCCATTTTAAGCAGTGTAGTTCTAAAAAACTTTTGTTTATTAGCTAATCTCTTCTCTAAAACTTTGCAGGTGCATTTGGATTATACTTTGAGCCTATCAAATTATCCGGTCGGCATCCATTAGAATCTCCTCTTCTGATAATGCAAAAATACCTGCTTATCTCAGAGCGCTAGAATAGGATATTTAACCAGCGGTTTACTCCATATACTTTTAAGAAGATATTTTATTGAAAATATCTTCTTAAAAGCAATTCTATTGGCAGCAAAACAGTTCTTGATGAGCAGTTATATAGCGCTAATAGAGAAAGAAGTAGAAGCTAAAAAAACGTTTTTAATTATTGGTTTACCGTTAGTCAGTAGCCTATACCAGGTGCAAATCTTTCATCTAAAAATTTATAACTTGATGCGATTTCTTTACTTTTAACCCGTGCAACAACCATCCAATATGTTAGACCGCCTTTTAGCTTTTATATATTTCATCGGCTTTGAGGTGGTGGTTTATACCGCACTTTCTTACCTGCTTATTGACCAGGTTGAGCGTAATCCGGATAAAGAAACCGTTATAGTAAAGAACTGGAACAGCTTTATATATTTTATATTGCTGTATGCAGCTATTGCTATTGGGTCTATGCTGGTGCTTTCTTCGGCTATACCCCGCCGTAATAAGCCCCAGGTTATGCGCTATTTCTGGCTTTCCTGGCTGGGGCTGATCGTAATGCTGGTTATTGCTTTTAAGTAAGTTGGGCTGGACTGTCCGTAATTTTATATAACTGGCAACGAAATAGATACCCGCAAATGTAACCCGAAAGCTTATCGCTAATTATTAATTATTCCGGTTCCTGCTCGTTGTTTTCGCTGGCGGCTTTCTGATTAAGGCTTTCTACCCAGTCCGGCGTCTTTCCTGATTTACTTTGCTGACCGGAACGCCGCTGGTTACTACCCGGTTCAGGTAAAATGTAATTAATCAAGCCAAAATAATCGGCAATAAAACTTGGCGAAATACCGTGGAGCAAGGCCGCTAATTTGCCCGAAAGTGTTAGGGTAAGTTCGGCTTCGCCGTACCGGCAGGCTTCTATTATTTTGCGGGCCGTATTCTTGGCACTCATCGAGATAAGCGGGAAAACATCTACACTCGTAAACCAGGCGTATTCTTTTTGGTGCTGTCCTTTTATAATGGCGTGGCCGGGACTACCCGTGCGGATTAAACCCGGATTAATAGTGGTAACTGGTATATTGTACTGCTTCAGTTCTGACCGGAAACCTTCTGACAGCCCCACCAACGCAAATTTACTACCGCTGTAAGGCACCATGTGGGGCAAACTTATTTTACCGCCCACCGAAGCAATGTTTACAATCCGGCCGCTTTTGCTTTGTTTCATACCCGGCAGCACGGCCAACATGGTGTAAAGCGGCGCCCAGTAATGCGTATCCATGGCTTCGCGGTATTCCTGCAACGACATATTTTCTAATGGCCCCACCTGAATAACCCCGGCATTGTTTATCAGGACATCTACCTGGCCAAACCGGTTTTCTACTTCTTTTACAAAGGCATTTACTTCTTGTTCGTGCCGAACATCGCAGGGAACCGCCAGCACCTGAGCACCCATTTCGGTTAGCTCCTCGCGGGCTTTTTCCAACTCTTCCGCATCGCGGGCACAAATAGCCAGGTTGGCGCCTTCATCGGCAAATTGCCGGGCCATTACCAAACCTAATCCCCGCGAAGCGCCGGTAATAACTACGATTTTACCAGCAAAACTAAATTTGTTGCGTTGCCGGTTTAAAGCCCGCAATCCCATAAAAGCCCCGACACCCGCCGCTGCTATCCATAAACTTTTTTGTTTCTGTTGGTTCATGTTCTGCTCGTATTTAAATACCTGTAAAATAATTGGTTTTACTTCTTTCCTTTAACCGTAATTACGGAAAGATGTTTATCTAAGATTAATCTAAATCCGAAAATAGCAACCTATTAGTAAGGTGTACCCGTTAAAGCCATAGCCCTGCATTCCGGATTTTATCCGGACAGCAGGAAAAACTACTTTACACAACTTAAACCCGCTACTACTATGGCCACGCTCGATCAGTTACCTTTCCAGGATGCCGACACCGGAGACTATAACGTAATAATTGAAACGGTAAAGAACAGCCGGAATAAAGTAAGCTACGACGAAGATTTAAAACTTTTCAAGCTGAAAGGAATACTACCGGCGGGAGCCAGCTTTCCCTACGATTTTGGTTTTATCCCCAGTACCCTCGGCGAAGACGGTGACCCCATAGATGTATTGTTGTTAATGGATGAGCCTGTTTTTCCGGGTTGCCTGGTTGCGGCCCGCCTGATTGGAGTGATGAAAGCGGAACAAACCGAAGAAGGAAACATGGTAAGAAACGATCGTTTACTGGCTGTTTCTTCGGTATCGCGTACCCACCAGTCTATCCGGGATATTACAGATTTAGATGAACACCTGCTCACGGAAATCGAGCATTTCTTCCGCTCTTATAACGTAATGCGGGGAGCCAAATTTAAGGTAGTAGGCCGGCACGGCACCAAAGAAGCGGAAAAGTTAGTACAGGAGGGAGGAAAGATGTTTAAAGAGAGGGAAAAGAAGTAGCAAGATAGAGGTGTCAAGATTCTGATTGATAAGACTTAGTTACTCTTTACAAATCAAACTTTTAAAAAACAATTTTAAAGTTATAAATGGCATTTCTCAAGAGATTGGCGCTACTAAGTTTAGTCTGGTTAGGTCTGCTGCGTAGTTCCACGTTTCTTTAGCTTTCTGAACGAATTGCGGTCATCCTGATATTTAACGCTTACCGGTTTTCTTTGGCAAGATTGCTATCTTGCCTTACCTAAGTTGGGTTTTAAACCTTATTGTTCTTCAATCGGGTTAGTTTCGGGTACCGGGTTTTTAGGTCTTGATTTAAGAATTAAGATAACGCCCGGTAAAATACAAGCTCCGGCTACCAGCATTTGGTACGTTACCGATTCGCCGCCTAATAACCAGCCCAACAATACGGCCACCAAAGGATTAACGTAAGCATAAGTAGAAGCCTGACTAGGCGGTACTACCCGGATAAGCCAGCTATAAGAAGTATAACCAATCCAGGAGCCAAAAACAATGAGGTAACCCAAAGCGGCCAACGACTTACCCGATATACTTTCCACGTGAAACGACTTAAAATCACCGAGTAAGAAAGAAAGCATAAATAAAAATACTCCCCCGATCAGCATTTGCAAAGCGGTAGATACCAGTGGCGGCGCCTGGTTTTTGGTGTGCGCCGAATACAAAGAACCAAAGGCCCAGCATAAGGTGCCGATCATAATTATTATAATTCCTATTAAATCTATGGCCTGGCCACTTAATTGGCTGGGGCCAACTAATATAACGATCCCGGTCATGCCCAGAAACAAGCCACTTACCATTTTTAAATTAGGCCGGCGATCGCCGTAAAACAGCCAGCCCAAGGCGGTAAACCAAAGCGGGGTGGTAGCTACCAGTAAGGCCGCCACGCTGGAAGGAACTGTTTTTTCGGCATAAGACATGCCGCCATTACCCATCATCACCAGTAAAAATCCCGTCAGAACCGGCGTTTTAAGCTGTTGCCACGTCGGGAATGGCATGCGTTTAACAACCAGGCAATAAATCAGCAGGCAAAAACCAGCTACTGTAAACCGAAGAGCCGACATTAAAAACGGCGGCATGGTTTCAATGGCAAATTTCATTCCGAGGTAAGTTGAACCCCAGATAATATACACCGCCGCAAAGGCTAAATATATTTGCCATTGTGGTGGTTTTAAGTTTTCGTTGCCGATTGATGCTACAGCCATGTACCTTTCTTGTATAATGGCCGCAAACTTACTATTCCTGCTGCTTTTACCTCTATTTTTAAAATAATTTCTGCAATTTATATATAACAACAATATGCAAAATTTAACTTATATTAAATATTTACTATATATTTGCCATATCTTTTTCTGTTCATAATCGTTAATCAGAACCAATTTACTACCAAACTTATATGCTATGAAAAACTTTACCCTATTGCGTTTTTTACCTTTGTCGGTTAATATGGTTATTATCGCCATGCTGCTGATTAGTTCTTGTACCAGTCCGCAATATTTCTCGTTTACGGCCGCACCGCCCGCTTACCAGAAAAAGAAAGCCGAAATAGCTGAACCTGCTTCGGTTGCAGCTCCCGAAGAAACTTTAACGGCCAGCACGGCTGCCCAACCAGTTGTATTGCCCGAAATAGCTGCTGCTGCTAAAACTAAAAACCTGCCCCTGGCGAAAGCCGCTCCCGTGGTAACCAATAAAGCGCCAGTAGCTGCTCCCAAACAAAAACTGACTTTAGCGCAAAAAATAGTTTTGAAAAAACTTAATAAGCAGATCACCAAATCAACCCGTAAAATTAAAGGAGCACAAGATACGGCTGCCGGACCGGTATCTAATCGTAGTGCTATTGCCTTAGTTGCTATTGGTTTGATTATCGCAATTTTTGGTCTTATTATTAGTCCGCTTTATACCATTGGGGTTTTAGTGCTGTTGGTAGGATTAGTATTGCTGGTACTGAACTATATATAAGTTTAAGCCGTACTTAATTTTTATTCTGAGAAGTCGTTCCGGAGCCTATAATGGCTTACCGGAACGACTTTTTTATATACTTATGGCTACTAAATAAAACCCTGACGGGTAAATTTGTACTAACTATTACTTAATTTCGCTTTTGTTTTAGACCAACTTCAATCCATCACTATGAATAATTTCCGCACCGAAAAAGATACCATGGGCCCGGTTAACGTGCCGGCCGATAAGTATTGGGGAGCCCAAACCCAACGCTCCAAAGAAAACTTTACCATTGGCGGTCAGCTAATGCCCAAAGAAGTGATAGCTGCCTTTGCTATCCTGAAAAAATCGGCGGCTTATGCCAACACCGAACTAGGCGTATTGCCCCAGGAAAAAGCCGACATTATTGCCCGCGTGTGCGACGAAATATTAGCCGGCGAACTCGACGATGAATTCCCTCTGGTAGTGTGGCAAACCGGTTCGGGTACCCAAAGCAACATGAACGTGAACGAAGTGGTGGCCAACCGGGCACACGTGCTGCTGGGCGGCAATTTACTCGACGAGAAAAAGCAAATTCACCCGAACGATGATGTAAACAAATCGCAGTCCAGTAACGATACTTTCCCGACCGCGATGCACATTGCGGCTTATAAAATAGTAGTAGAACATACCCTGCCGATGGTGCAGAAACTGCGCGATACCCTGCACCAAAAATCGCAGGAATTCATGAACGTGGTAAAGATTGGCCGTACCCACTTAATGGATGCCACGCCGCTTACCCTAGGCCAGGAATTATCCGGTTATGTATCGCAGCTCGATCACGGCATGCGTGCGATTAAAAATACCTTAGACCATTTAAGCGAATTAGCGTTGGGCGGCTCGGCCGTTGGTACCGGTTTAAATACTCCTAAAGGTTACGATGTACTGGTAGCGCAAAAAATATCCGAATTTTCGGGTTTACCCTTGCGCACGGCCGAAAACAAATTTGAGTCGCTGGCGTCGCACGATGCCATTGTGGAAACTTCCGGCGCTTTAAAACAACTGGCGGTGAGTTTAATGAAAATTGCCAACGATATTCGCTTGCTTGCTTCCGGTCCGCGGTCTGGTATTGGCGAAATTACTATTCCGGAAAATGAGCCGGGTTCTTCTATTATGCCGGGCAAAGTAAACCCAACCCAGGCCGAAGCCATGACCATGGTTTGCGCCCAGGTAATTGGCAACGATGTGGCCATTAGCGTTGGCGGCATGAACGGCCATTTCGAGCTGAACGTGTTTAAACCGGTAATGATTTATAATTTGCTGATGAGTGCTCGTTTACTGGGCGATGCCTGCGACTCTTTCGATAAACACGCCGCGGTAGGTATTGAACCCAACTACGAAGTAATAAAACGCCAACTGGAAAATTCCCTGATGCTGGTAACGGCTCTGAACCCACATATTGGCTACGAAAATGCGGCTAAAATTGCCAAAAAAGCCCATAAAGAAGGTAGTACTTTACGCCAGGCCGCTATTGAATTAGGCTTACTCACCGACGAGCAATTTACCCAGTGGGTGCGTCCCGAAGACATGATTGGTTCTTTGAAATAAAGTTTCTTTTAATGAACCAAGCCGGTAAATTACGGGCCTGACCATATCTTGATTTATAAAAAAGCGGTTACCCGAAAGGAGCCGCTTTTTTATTTTAATTGTAAGCAGGCTCTTACTATCATACTTGGCTTAGTAGTAGCGCAGCCAGCGTTTAAATGCGATTGGCGGCAGTATTTTACTTTTCAAATAGTTGTTCAAACGCTATCTTTATGGGTTCTCTATTCGGAAAAATTGGGGAGGCTAAAACAGATACGGTAACTTGCCATTTGCTTTCTGATATCTTTTTACCTTCTATTTGGCCACTTTTTATTTCATAATTTCCACTTGTCCAGGTACCACTTTGCTGATAAAAACCATTAGAAGTAGTAATTTCGTTACCTTCAAATCGGAATTGCGTTGCATTCTTATCTACTTCAAAAGCAAGAATTTTAAGCAATTCATCATCTGCGGTATTATCGCATTGTGCCCCTGCATGCTTATATTCAAACACACTGTTATTGCCATCTTTAATGAAGTAATTATTCCTTTTGTAAGTAGTGTCATATTCCACAATAATTTGCTTGCCTTCTGTGATATGGCCAGTAATTGATTCAGGAGTACAATCATATCTGCCTTCACTGCAACCACCCAGTACGGCAGTAATGAGTAATACGAACAGGTATAAATGCTTCATTTTATCTAAGATTTGTTTGTTGTAGTTACTTTTCCTTTTTAAGTCCTGATCAATTATCTCTTTTTTCCAGATCTCTCTAAGCTCCTTATATCATTGATTCCTAAAGCCTTATTAAGGTTGCATTGCCTTCTATATTAATTACTGACGTTACGCAAAACAAAGGTTAGTAAACTTAGATGAGCCCACTCTTGTCATCCTGGGAGGATCTATTTTGCAGTAAACCAAATAGATCCTTCCAGGATGACAGGAGTGGGCTCAAGATTCTTGAATTACCTGATAATATTTCTTTTGCGTAACATGAGTTGATTATCACCTTAATTTTATCTAACAACAATTTTATCTAACAACAAGTCCTTAGCAGTAAACAGATGCTTAACAGGGCACTACCAGGCAACTTTTCTCACGCCCGTTTTTTTCTCAAAACTTTTTCCTAGAATCAAGTTACCCAAAGGTTCTTTTGGAAAAAAATCTTTATCTTTCTTAAAAGCAGGCCAGGCGATAATTACAAGCGATTAAATCAGGCAGAATCGAACTGAAACCTTTAAAATGGATTCCTTTATCTTTAATATATGGGCGAATTAACCGATCATCACTTAGCCATTTTCCGGCAAAACCTGGAGCCATTTGTTTCTTTTACGGAGCAGGAGTGGACTATTTTTGCGGAGCATCTTTACTTGCGCCAGCTTAAAAAACGAGATTTGTTTATTGCCAGTGGTCAGGTATGCGACGAAATTGCTTTTATTGTATCAGGTTCTTTTCGCCTGTATTTTATAAAAGAAGGCACGGAAATAAGTAATTATTTTTGTTTCGAACAAGAGCTTATTTCCTCGTACGTTTCTTTTTTAAGAAGAGAACCCAGCCCGATAAATATAGAAGCCATGGAAGATGCCGTACTGGTTTGCTTATCCCATACTAGCCAGCAACAACTGCTGCATCACCCCGCTATGGCTTTTAAAATGGAACAATTTGGCCGGAAAGTGGCAGAATACCTGATTTGCTGCTACGAAGACCGTATTTTTTCTTTTGTAACCCAAACCCCCGAAGAACGGTACCGGCAACTTCTCCAAAAGCAACCTCTTTTTTTGCAGCGTGTTCCCCAGCACTATCTTGCTAATTATTTAGGTATTACTCCGGTATCGCTTTCGCGCATCCGCAAGAGAATGCAAACGGCCGCCATTTCTAAGAAAAGGGTGGCGCTGCTATAACAACGCGGTATTTCTTATCTTATGTTAACGTTTTAAACTGCTGATGACGGGTAGCTTGCCATAAAAAAAGTAAGCTATGTTACATACCATTTTAGGTGCCGGCGGCCCGGTTAGCAACGCCCTCGCCCAAGAACTACTAAAATTAAACTTCCCGGTACGCTTGGTAAGCCGGCGCAAAATAGAATCTGCCAACAGGGCGCATTGGATTGGGGCAGATTTAAAAAATTACCAGCAAGTATTAAAAGCTGTGCAAGGCTCCTCGGTTATTTATATGTGCGCCGGTTTGCGCTACGACAAAAAAGTGTGGGCAGCCGAATGGCCTTTGATTATGCAAAACCTAATCGATGCTACCCAGGCCACTGGTGCCCGGCTCATTTTCTTCGATAACGTGTACATGTACGGCCGGGTGCAGGGCCCCATGACCGAAGACACGCCTTATAATCCCGGCAGTGTAAAAGGCGAAATTCGGGCCCGAGTAGCCGAAAAGCTAATGCACGAAGTAAAAGCGGGTAACCTGCAGGCTACCATTGCCCGCGCCGCCGACTTTTACGGAGCCGAAAGCCTTAACAGCTTCTACGATGCCATGGTACTAGCTAAATACGCTCAAAAATCGAAAGCTATGTGGCTGGGCAACCCGGATACAAAACACGCTTTCACCTACGTGCCCGATGCCGGCAAAGCGGTAGCCTTACTGGGGCAGCACCCGGAAGCCGATAACCAGGTTTGGCATTTGCCTACTGCGCCGGCGCTTACCGGCCGGGAGTTTGTGCAACTGGCTGCCACTATTTTTAACACATCACCTAAATTTATATCAGTAAATAAAATTATGCTGCAAGCAATGGGCTTGTTTACCAAAGCTATCGGCGAAACTGCCGAAATGTATTACCAATACCAGTACGATTACATTTTTAGCTCGGAGAAATTCGAAAAAGCTTTTAACGTATATCCTACTGCTTATACCGATGGTGTGCAACAACTTTCGCAAACGCTTTTTCAACCGGAGAAAGTACTTTTAGCCTTATGATTTCTTCTTTTTAGCCGGCTTACATTCTTTGCAGAACTCGGCTAACGCGGCTATTTCTTTTAAAACTTGCTCGTGAAAAGCCGCTCCTTTACTATTAGATTCGGCCATTGCATTTTGCATTTCTACGTGGCGTTTGGCTAGTTCGGCATTTACGGCGTCGTGGGCTTCCTGAAAAAAGTTAGGATTAGAAAAAGCATTCTTTTCTTCGTAGAGCCGCTGCCGGAATTTTCGGGCATACAGCTCCAGTAAATCAAAGTCCATTTGGGCGTACTTCAGTAAAATTTCCGTTCCTTCTCCTTGTTGCAGCCAGGAATTAGCGGGTATAAAAAAAGCCGTTACGTTTTTATTGAAGTTTTTGGTAAGCATAAATTCGTAACTGTTCATCGCGTAAGCAAAATCTAAATTGGCCGCCAAATAATACGTTTGCCCTTGCCCTTCGTGGCTTTTAGGCGCTTCCGCCGCAAAATCCAACACCGAGAGTTGGTAGCCTTCTTTCCATTCGGTTTTGGCCTGACCAAAAGAAGTAAAACTGGTTAAGAATAAAGTAAGGGCAATAAAAATCCGGGGCATAAAATTTAGCGGTTTAGAAAAAGGTTTCAAAAATGCAAAAATGGAAATTACTACTTTTTTCAGAGATTATGCAAATCTTTAATCGCTGTTTTTGAGTAACTAGAGTTATGTCGGTAACCGAAAATTATTACCCTGTTAATGGTATCCATTTGCATGTAGCCGAAGCCGGAGACCCGGCGGGTAAGGTTATTTTGTTTTTGCACGGCTTCCCGGAGTTCTGGTACGGCTGGCACCACCAACTCGCTTTTTTTGCCCAACAAGGCTACCGGGCTGTAGCGCCCGACCAACGGGGTTATAACTTAAGCAGTAAACCAGCGGGGGCAAAGGCGTATACGCTAAACCATTTAACCGCCGATATAGCTGCCCTCATCAATCAGCTCACTTCCGAAAAAATAATACTGGTAGGCCACGACTGGGGCGGTGGCGTAGCCTGGACCATGGCCCAACAATATCCGGAGTTAATCGATAAAATGGTAATCATGAATATGCCGCACCTGCAGGTATTTCAGGCGCACTTGCGTAAAAGCTTAACGCAAAAATTGAAAAGCTGGTACACCGGCTTCTTTCAAATTCCCTGGTTGCCGGAAATTATCAGCAGTGCATTTTATTATAAGTTACTAGAAGAAAGCATGGTAAAATCAGCGCTTAAAAACACTTTCTCGCCCGCTGATGTTGCCCGTTATAAAGTGGCCTGGCGCCAAAAAGGTGCGGTTACGGCCATGATAAACTGGTACCGGGCTTATAAATATTACCCCGTGGCTGCTCCCGAACCAATTCTGGTCCCTACGCTCTTAATCTGGGGCAAAAAGGATTACTTTTTAGAAGCAGAAATGGCGCAACCCAGCGTAGATAAATGCCGGCTTAGCCAGCTAGCTTTCCTACCGGATGCCACGCATTGGCTCCATCACGAAAAACCGGAACAGGTAAATAAACTGATTTTTGATTTTATTCAGTGATTCATAGCGGTGTTGCCCGATGTCTCCAACCCTATTTACCGCTATATAAACGCGGTTATAATCTTTTTATCTCTTCTGATTTTACCGGAATACGCCTTAACCTGTAAAAATTCCCTTAATTTTAGGCGCTGCAAAACAAGCATTCAGTTTTGCACCACTTTTAAGTCTAAAGCTGCACCACCATGAAAGAGAAATTAAAGAACATAACGCTCCTCTGCGCTATGCTACTGGTAAGTACCCTGGCATTTGCCCAAACCACAACTAAGTTAAGCCAAGTAAGTGTTAAGGCCAATAACTTTGTAACGGCCGATGGCAAAACCATTGTTTTTCGCGGGCTGGATACCAGCGATCCGGATAAGCTAGCGCGCGACGGGCATTGGAATAAGGAATACTTTGCGGTAATGAAAAGCTGGGGTGCCAATATAGTGCGGTTTCCGGTACATCCTGCCGCCTGGCGCCGACAAGGAAAAGAAAATTATATAAAACTGCTGGACCAAGGCGTGCAGTGGGCCACTGAATTAGGCTTATACGTTATTATCGACTGGCACAGCATTGGGAACCTACGCACCGAAATGTACCAAAACGATATGTACGAAACGACCCATAAAGAAACTTTTGAATTCTGGCGCACCATGGCCACGCATTTCAAAGACAATACCACGGTTGCCTGTTTCGAGCTTTTTAACGAACCAACCCTGATGAACGGGCAAATTGGTACCAGTACCTGGACCCAGTGGAAAGAACTGAACGAAGAAATGATTACTATTATAAGAGCGAACGGCTCCAAAGCCGTGCCGTTGGTAGCCGGTTTTAACTGGGCTTACGACCTCACCCCGGTAATGCAGGATCCTGTTAAAGCCGAAGGTATTGCTTACGTGAGTCATCCGTACCCGCAGAAAAGAGAAAAGCCCTGGGAAGCCAAATGGACCGCCGATTGGGGGCACGTCGCCAAAAAATATCCGCTTATTTTAACGGAGATTGGGTTTTGTGGCCCGGACGAGAAAGGCGCGCACGTACCCGTTATCAGCGACGAATCGTACGGGGATGCCATTACCAAATACGCCGAAGTGAATGGTATTTCCTACACCGTTTGGGTATTCGATCCGCAATGGGCGCCCATGCTGATCAGTGACTGGAAATTTACGCCAACGCGCCAGGGTCGCTATTTTAAAGCTGCTTTACAGAAAGCAAAGAAGTAAGTTAGCTGAAGCAACAATTCGTACCGTTTACCTTTTGCCCAAACTGGCAACCATGCGGAGCGGCTTTAAAACTAGCTATTATACAGAAACCAACTTTTAAACATGCTCTAAGCAGCGGAATAACAGATATAGAAACTGATTGCTGCATTAAAAACGCCCTGATTAATTTATAAAACCTACCATTAAAATTACCTATTGTGTTAAGAAAAATATTTATCCCTATTCTGTTATTAACCGCCTTCAGCGTACAAGCCCAAACTAAAAAAACGGTACCGGCTAAAAAACCGGTTGCCACCAAAGCAATCACCCCGCCGGCTCAACCCCTTAAAAATGCCACTGATAGCTTAAGTTATGCCATGGGCATTTCGGTAGGTGCTTATCTAAAAGCACAGGGCGTCGAGCATATCAACTTTACCTTACTAAATAAAGCCATTGATCAAACGCTAAAGGAATCTAAAACTTATTTCGATATGAATGCGGCCAACGCCGTAATGGAACGTTCTGCCCGGGCGCGGGTTACCAAAGCTGCTAGCGCGGAAAAAGAAAAAGGCCGTCAATTTTTACTCGCCAATAAAAAGAAAACCGGCGTAGTAGAAACCGCCAGCGGCTTGCAGTACGAAGTGTTAAAAGCAGGTACCGGTCCTAAACCCGCGGCTACCGACAGTGTGGTGGTTCATTATGCGGGTAAGTTAATCAACGGCAAAGAATTTGACTCTTCTTACGCCCGCAACGAGCCCATTACGCTTACCGTTAACGGCGTTATTCCCGGCTGGACCGAAGCCTTACAACTCATGCCCAGCGGTAGTAAATGGCGCTTGTACATACCGGCGGCCTTGGCGTACGGCGACCGGGGCGCCGGGGCGGATATTCCCGGCGGGGCTACTTTGGTATTTGACGTGGAGTTATTGGAAATTCCCAGCCAAAGAACAAAATAAGAGCGCTTAAGAGCTTTGCTTAAATTGTTTAGCGGAATAAAATATTTTTGACAGAATAGAAAAGCGGCTTCTGCAGAAGCTGCTTTTCTAATTTATTCCAATATGAATCCAGGAATAATATTTTATAATAAAAATTCCTATCCTCTCCACTACGCCTACGATTTAGGTCTAAATTATTAATTGTACAGCGCTTGTTTAAATAACTATTTGCTACCGCTATTCAGGAACAAATATCAATATATCGGGGTGAGTCAGATTTGCCGACAGTTTCGAAGTCACGATACCTTTATACAGATGAGGTTAAAAAGTGCCTCAACCCTATAAACCAGGATGAACATGATAGAATTATAGTTAAGGCTACTATATTGCCGCATTCAGAAATAAAAGCATCTATTTGCATGTTTATGCTTAATATTAAGCCTTATCTTACAAATTATACTTAAAATTTCCTAAATAAGCACTTAAATTCACATCTTAGATAGAAGTCTTTAAAATACAAGCCGTAACCGGTTTAACCTTATTATCCAATTCATGCCATGCGAAATAATAAGATAAAAATTTCTGCTTTCCTCCTGACGGCAGCCTTATGTTCCTCTACTTTCTCCTGTAAAACCACGCGGGAATCCGCTTCTGCTACGAGTAGTTCTTTTTCTTTACCTTACGAAAAGTTTGTACTCGATAATGGGCTGGAAGTAATCCTGCACGAAGATCATTCGGACCCGATTGTGGCGGTGGCCACCATTATGCACGTGGGCTCTAACCGGGAGAAACCCGGCAAAACTGGCTTTGCCCACTTTTTTGAGCACATGTCTTTCAACGATTCGGAAAATGCGCCCGTGGGAGCCAACCGGAAACTAATACCGGAATGGGGCGGCGAGCGTAACGGCGGTACCTGGTCGGATGGTACCATGTATTACGAAGTAGTGCCCAAAGACGCTTTCGATAAAATCATGTGGATCGATTCGGACCGGCTGGGCTATATGATTAAAACCGTAACCGAAGAGGCCCTGGCCCGGGAAATACAGGTAGTGAAAAACGAAAAACGGGAGCGCGTAGATAACAGCCCGTACGGTTTTACCGATGAAATTATCCGCAAAAACTTGTACCCCGCTGAACATCCGTATAATTGGACGGTGATTGGATCTTTGCCCGATTTGCAGGCGGCCACTTTAGCCGATGTAAAAACATTTTACAACCAATACTACGGGCCCAACAATGCCACCCTGGTAATTGCGGGCGATATTAACGTAGCCGAAGCCAAAGAAAAAGTACAACGCTGGTTTGGGGAGATAAAGCAAGGCCCCGCAGTAAAACCCATCGGCCCGCAACCGGTAACGTTAGACAAAGTAAAATCTTTGTATTTCGAAGATAATTTTGCTCGTTTGCCCGAGCTGCGGATGGTATTTCCGACCGCCGAGAACTACCATCCGGATACCTATGCCCTGGATATACTGGGCCAGTTGCTGGCCGGCAACCGCAACTCGCCTTTGTATAAAATTATAGTGGAAGAAAAGAAGCTGGCTCCTGGTGTAGGTGCTTACCAATCCAGCAACGAGTTGGTCGGCGAATTTGTGTTCCGGGTGCGGGCCAATGCCAACGTCAGTTTGCAGGACGTACAAGCTGCTATTGGGGAAGGTTTGCAGCGCTTCGAAACAGAAGGCTTTTCGGATAAAGAGTTAGAACGCATCCGGGCGAAAATTGAAACCGATTTGTACTCCGGCGTAGAATCGGTGCTGAATAAAGCTTTACAGATGGGCCGGGACAACGAGTTTATCAGCGATCCCGGCTACATTACTAAATCGGCGAAGCTCACCCAGGGCGTTACCCGCGAAGATGTGATGCGGGTGTACAACAAATACCTCAAGAACAAGCCTTACGTGATGACCAACGTGGTACCAAAGGGCCAGAAAAACCTGATTGTGCCGGGTGCCGGACTGGCTACGGTTTTCCAGGAGCAAATTGTATCGGGGGTGCAAAACGAGCAGGTAAGCCAGGGCGAAGAAGCGCAGTTCGAAAAAACAATTACGCAGCACGACCGGTCGGAGCCCGGCTTTTTAGAAACGCCTTTGTTTAAAATGCCGGATATCTGGAATACGGCGCTTAAAAACGGCCTGAAAGTATACGGCATCGAAAATCGGGAAATACCCTTGGTTTCTTTTGATATTACCATTCCGGGCGGCCACTATTCAGACCCTATGGATAAAGCCGGCGTGGCTTCTTTAATGGCGCAGCTCATAATGCAGGGCACGGCTCAGAAAACACCCGCCCAACTGGAAGAAGCCATCGACTTATTAGGCGCCAATATTTCGGTAAACAGCACCAGCGAAGAAATACGCCTGCAAGCCCGTTGCCTGGTCCGCAATTTTGAACCTACCCTGGCACTGGTGAATGAAATATTGCTCCAGCCCCGCTGGGACGAAACCGAATTTAACCGCCTGAAAAAAGCTTTGGAAACCAACCTGAAAGGGCAGGAAGCAAACCCGACGGCGTTGGCAGCGCTGAGTTTTACCAAACTTTTGTATGGCCCCAACCACATTCTGGGCTATCCGCTGAGCGGCACTTTAGAAACCATTGCGCCTATTACTTTAGACGACCTGAAAGCGTATTATCATAAAAATATGTCTCCTGCCAGCGCAGCTTTTCATTTGGTAGGGGCCATCGATCAGCATAAAGTACAGGCCGCTTTAACGCCGCTGGAGACAAGTTGGGCCGCCAAACCGGTGAGTAAGCCAACTTATACCATTCCAAGCCAAAACTTAGGCGGCAACGTGTATTTTATTGATGTGCCCAATGCCAAGCAATCGGTGTTATACATTGGTAAACTGGCGCTTTCGGGTAAAGATCCGCAGAGCAGCCAGCTTAATTTTGCGAACGAAGTACTGGGCGGTGGTTCCAGCGGACGCCTGTTCCAGACGCTTCGCATTGAGAAGGGGTACACTTACGGCGCTTACTCCCGGGTGCAGCAGTTAAACGAAACAGCGCCTTTTATTGTCTCTACCAGCGTGCGCGCGAATGCAACCGTACCTTCGCTGCAGATCATCCGCAACATGCTTACAGATTACGGCACTTCTTTTAGTGAAGCGGATGTAGAAATATCCAAAAACAAAATCCTGAAAGGCAATACCCTGGCTTACGAAAGCCAGGGAGCCAAACTGGGTTTGCTGCGGGAAATAAGTAAATACGGCAAATCAAACAAATTTATCGAAGAAGACCAGCGCGAACTGATGCAAATGAGTTTAGCTGATTTTAAATCGACAATTAATAAATATATACCGGAAAAAGACCTGGTATACGTGGTGGTCGGCGACAAAGCAACCCAGTTCGACGAGGTAAAAGCTTTTGCGAAAGGCAAAATATTTCTGCTGGATAACAACGGTAAACCGGTAAAATAGCCTATTTCACTTTATAAGTACTACCCAAGATTTAACCGGCATTTTTTATGATACAGACAATTGATTATTAAGCTAATAGCTAACCGCTAATTACTAACAGCTACTTAAAAAGTCGCAAGGGTAGGTTTTACCGCTACTTGTGGCTTTTTTGTAGTAATTTGTTTTTGTTTCTTCTACACTAATAATACTTTTTCTGATCCTGATCTCTCTATGGACTTAACGGACACCCAAGAAACCGCCGCCCCCGCTGCTACCGGCCACCCCAAACAACTGTATATGTTGTTTTTTGCCGAAATGTGGGAGCGGTTTTCTTTTTACGGCATGAAAGCTTTGCTGCTGGCTTACATGGTAACCGAACTTAAATTTGATGAACCCAAGGGCTACGCCATTCTGGGTTCTTATGCCGCCTTAGTGTACACCATGCCCATGTTCGGCGGCGTAATGGCCGACCGCTTTTTGGGTTTCCGGAAAGCTGTTATGTACGGCGGCATCCTGATGACCATCGGGCATTTGGTGCTGGCCATACCCCAGGACTGGAGTTTCTTTTACGGCATGGCTTTTATTATTTGCGGCAACGGTTTTTTCAAACCTAATATTTCCAGCCTGGTGGGCACTTTGTACGCCGACAACGACCCCAGGAAAGACAGTGCTTTCTCTATTTTTTACATGGGCATTAACGTGGGGGCGGCCCTAGGCGGTTTGCTCTGCGGGTACGTGGGCCAGCAAATAGACTGGCACTACGGCTTTGGCCTGGCCGGTATTTTTATGGCCGCCGGTTTAATTGTTTTTTACCTGGGCAAAAACTCTTTGCAGCACCGCGGCCTGCCCCCGCATCCTGAAACGTTGAAAAAGCCTTTATTTGCCGGTTTAAGCACCGAAATAGTTATTTATGCTGCCACGCTGCTGGTCATTCCGATTATAGTAGTGCTGTTCAACCAGTACGAAGTAATGGACTACATTATGTTTGGCTTGGGCGCGCTCTCTATTGCTTATATCTTATTTATTGCTTTCCAGATGGAACGCGAGGCCCGGAATAAGTTATTTGCGGCGCTTACCCTCATTATATTTTCTACCTTATTCTGGGCTTTTTACGAGCAAAATGCCGGTTCGCTTAACCTGTTTGCCATGCGTAATGTAGATATGCGGGTAGGGGGCGTAAATTTACCGCCGCTTTCCGTTAATAATTTTTTGCCGCCCGCCTGGGTTATTGCCCTGAGTTTTGTTTTTGCCTGGCTCTGGCCGGCGCTTAACCGCAAAGGCCTGGAACCTTCCACGCCGCTGAAGTTTGGCCTTTCGTTTATTTTATTGGGTATTGGTTTCTGTGTGTTTTACCTGGGCTGCCAATTTACGGCTGGCACGGGCTTTATTTCGCTGGTGCCTTTTGTGGCGGGCTATTTCTTTATTATTTGCGGCGAATTATGTCTTTCACCCATTGGGTTATCCATGATTACCAAACTTTCGCCGCCCAAGATTGTTGCCATGATGATGGGCATCTGGTTTTTTGCCTCGGCCATTGGGGAGTTCTTAGCCGGTAAAATAGGCGCCCTTATGAGTGTACCGCAAAACGTAGTAGATAACCCGGTATTGTCGCTGCCTTATTACACGGATATCTTAAGCAAAATCGGGCTGGGCTCCATTGGCATTGGGGTTTTACTTATTTGCCTGGTGCCCCTTATCCGGAAATGGATGAGCGACGTCCGGTAATTTACCACCTAGCTGGTACGGCCTGGTTGCCGATTAAACTAAAGTGTATTACTTTAACTCCTGTATGGTCCTCTTAAGGGGACAGTTCCAGGCAGCAAGTGCTTATCTTTTACTTTAAAACTCATGGCTACTTTTTATAAAGGGCCAGTTCTGCTGCTACTACATCTCTATTGGTTGCGGACAATCGTGTTTCAAAACCTACCTAGTTTGATTATATTTATAGTTAAGCTACCGAAAATATAGAATAAACTAAATACTGAATGGTATTATAAGTAGGCTTTAGGCGATTACCTGGTTAAAAGCAGTCAGGTATTTATCAATATATATTTGTTTTGATCGGGCTTTATACTGCATTACAAACCGGGGATGCTCCAGGGCTACCACCTTTCCGAAAAACTTTTGTTCGGCATTAAGCGCCTGCAAAAACTTTTCGTTTTTACCGGTGCCAAAGCAGAAACAAACATCGGTTTGGATGGCAAATGCTATTTGCTGTTTAATGCTCTGCACAATAAAATCGTAAACGGCGGCGGTTAGCTCTTTGCTGTCGTAGTAATTGTAATTAACTTCTTTCCCATTTTTCCCCGTAGCGGTAAATCCCAGCGGACAAACCGAATTTATATAAAATTGTTGGTAAAAAGCTGCCGGTCCGCCAAATGCATTTATTACCTCGTACACAAAAACCGATGAGGGCTCGTGGGTTTCCTTGCCAGGATAATCTAAATTGCATTCTTTTTTCAGGCGCTTGGGATCGGTGAACGGTACGCCCGTAACCCCGCCCCCAAAACGCCCCGGGTTAATGCCCAAAATCAGGTGCCGGGAGTTCTGATCATCGTAATACTTTTGGTAAAACGCCGACGAAACCGGGATGATATTTTCATCTTCCCGGAACGGATTCAGGATACTCACGCCAGCGGGTAAAGTACCGGTAAAATGCAGGTTTTGGTTAAATTGAATTACGCGCTCAGCAAAGGTGGACATGGGGTTTTGTTTTAAACGTGGTTGGAGATTGTTAACAACAATTTATTATAAGTAAGTGGAGGCTACGCAAACTGTTTGCCCCTTAAACAAAGGTTATGCTGCAAAGATAAAACAACCGGTTAAGACCCGCATCTATCTTGGGAACGATCTGCATAAATGTATATTTTGCCTCTTTTAAAGCTAATCTTAGAAAAAATAAAACTTTATACCCCAAGCAGTAGGCTACGCCGCAGATTCTCCCCTTGAGGGGAGATAAAGAGGAGTGTGTTTTTTGCGGACAAGTGAGAACGGGAGTTCGAAACTTGCGAGCGCAGCTCTAAAGCGGGGTATAATTTGGGTTAATAACCCTACAGCAAAAGCTATTCTTAATTGCTGCGCTTATCACACCCCTGCGGTCCCCTCAAGGGGACAGTTCCCCGTAGCTAAGGCCTGATTTATACTAACTACTTTTCTTTAATGCTTAGCAAAAGCAGTAAGGCTGCAACCCATATTTTCCCCTATCAGATTAGCTGCTTTAGGGTGGCTTGTATAACCACTAGCAAAAGCCAATGACCATTTATATTTTCTGCTTTTTTAAAGTAAGCTAACAGAGAAAAAAGGCTTTCTGTTCTAGTCCTGCTTTAAACAACGGAAGAGCTGCTGCAACGGTTCCGGCATTTACAGATCCAATAAATCCCCGTTACAAGGCTTGTAAGATGCTGCTAGTCAGGACAATATCTTTTGCTTAATCGGCCAGGAACGGCTTTTTTCTTTTCGGAAAGGCGGGTGCTTCCTGCCCGATCATTTCCAGCAACGAGGTTTCAATGGTTTGGCTAATGGTATTCAGGGCCAGGTCGTTGGGTTCTTCGCCGAAGGGTTCTTCTATTTCGGTTACAATGGCATCCAGGGCAATAAAGGTATAAGCAATAAAAACCACGATCAGGGGCGTCATCCAGCCAATAGTATCTACCAGGCCAAAGGGCAGCAAAAAGCAGTACACGTACACGGTGCGATGTAGCAGCACACTGTAAGTATACGGTATGGGCGTGCTGGCAATCCGCTCGCAGCCGCCCACAATAGCCGACAGCCGGTTCAGGTTATGGTCAAAAGCGGTTTGGGTAATGGCATCTACCTGGCCTTCGTTTTTAAGCTGCTGTACCCAGGTGCCCATTTCCAGCAACAGCCGGATGGGCTTAAACCGGGCTTTTTGTACGGTACGGGCCAATTCCGCAGGCAGCAGCCGCTCCAAATCGGGTGTTGCTTCGGTTTGGCGTAACTGGTGTTTTAAAGCGTAGGTGAAGGCAATCAGCAATTGTATAAAATAAGTAATTTTTTCGGAATGGGCGGGCAGGCTGCTCATGGTAATGGCCTGGCGGGCCAAAGACCGCGTATCAATCACCAAAGCGCCCCAGAGCTTGCGGCCTTCCCAGAAACGGTCGTAGCTGGCGTTGTTCCGGAAGCCTAAGAAAATGGCCAGCGCCAAACCAATCAGGGTAAAAGGCGCCGGATTGAGCGAAACTTTATAATCGAAAAGCTGCCCCCGGAAAAACACCACCAGTCCCGACAGCACGAACAAAAAGGCCAGGCGGGGTAAAATGGCCGGCAGCACCGAACCCCGCCAGACAAACAGCATCCGGAACCAGTTATATTTTTCTTTTATAATCATACACGCACGTCAACTAATTGGAGGTACAATACCCGGTAAAGATACCCCGAAAAGCTCCGGAACGTTGCGGGGTAAAGGTAGTTTACTTTTTGGGCGAAGAACATGGGTTTAGAGGTTAGGCAGTTAAAGAGCTTTGATTTTCTTACCGCTTTACTTTTGCAAAATTACATCTTCCCGTGTGTTGGTGCTAACGGGCGCTTTCTGCCTAAGTTCGCTCAGGGCCGCGGGGCCCGTTTGGCCATTCGGGCGGTCTTCAGAAGTTTTCCTCGCTTTGCTACGGAATGCCTCCTTGGTCGGCACCACATCTTCAGCAAGCCCTCACCGCCCAAACTGATGTAGTTGCCTCCGGTGCTGAGGCTTTAACTAAGCTAAATCTACCCCTTGCTGAAAGTAAGTTTTCTGGTGTTTCCGGAGGCCGGTGTTAAGCAAAGCAACACTTGCGCCAAACGATGCTAAAAGCTAGAAAACCAGGCAAGGCGGAAGATGGGCGCCTACTAATTTGCAGCTCCAACTAAACACTAATTGCTAACGGCTCCTTACATTAACCATCCGGGAACGCCAACGTATAGCCAGAACAATACGGCCCGTTTAAGACCCAGAACAGTTGGCCGTACTTTAGAAAATAGATTTAAAACGCCGGCTTCATTAAGGGCAATCACCGGCAATAAAGAGAAAGCGTATGACCAGCAAGGCAGTAGTAAACGGATTAGTAGCAGGATTGGCCGGCGTAGCCGCCATGACCTTAGCCGAAAAAATAGAGCAGCTTTTTACGAAACGGCCCGATTCTTATGTACCGGCCCACACGCTGGAGCGCTTACTGCAACTGCCGCCCAAGCCCGACGAAGAACGCTTATTCTTAAACTGGACCATGCACTGGGGCGAAGGCATTCTGCTGGGCGCCGTACGCGGACTAATGGCCGAAAGCGGTTTCCGGGGCGCCATAGGCTCTTTCCTGTTTATGAACCTGCGCCTGCTCAACGACCAAACCCTGGAAAATGCCACCGGCGCTGGCGCGCTGCCCTGGACCTGGCCCAAAGACGAGCAAATAATCGACCTGACGCATAAAGGTATTTACGCGTTTGTAACCGGTGCCGTCGCCGATGCCTTTATCTCCGGACCACCCACGCCGCCCATTCCCCGCGCCGGCTGGAGCAGTGGGCAAAGACCTTAGTTGCTTCTTTCAAGGTTTATGAACGATAGTTGTTATCCGAATTAAAACAGGTAATGCGACTTCGTTACTTTTAATTAATTCATAGCCGTAGATGCTAATAAGTTTATTCTGAAGGGCTATTAATCGTACCAAGCATCACACTTCTGTACTTAAAACTACTTATCTTGGTACAGATCATCTTTAATATGTACCTGAAATGGGATTCCTGGCCCATATTAAAAGAGGATTATTTCATTTAATTATGGTGATTGGTTTCATAAGCTTTACGCGCTATTATGCCACCAATCAGAAATAAAGGCGTTGTTACCAACTACACCTGGTGAGAAATTTTAAAAATTATTTAATTTCCTTACTACCTTTATTCATTATATCATTTTATTCCTATATTAGACCTATTAATATTTGATAATTCGATTAATAAAAGTTTAGATAATGGCTAAATTTATTTCTGGCGAGGCATTAGAAAAAGCAGTATATGATATTATCTGGGAAGCAAAAGATAAACTATTAATTGTTTCTCCTTTCATAAAATTAGATAATTATTTTAAAAGGCTATTTGAAAGACATTTAAATAACCCTCAACTGCAAATAACAATTGTATTTGGTAAAAATGAGCAAGACGTTAGTAGAAGTTTAAACCCTTTTGATTTCGAATTTTTTAAGCGATTTCTAAATATTAGCATAATTTATGTACCAAACCTTCATGCAAAGTATTATGGAAATGAATCTATTGGGGTAGTTTCATCAATTAATTTGTATGATTATTCATTTAAGAATAACATCGAATTTGGAGTTTTCTATGAGAATAAGTTTTTAAGTAAGCTTACGAAAAATACCGATAACGAGGCATGGAATACTTGTTGGGATATAGCAGAGGATAATCAGGTCATTTTTATTAAACGTCCTGTTATAGAAAAAAGGCTATTTAGCACCTTATTTGGAAATAACTATGTAAAGTCAGAAGTGCTTTATGATATAACTATAGAAAATGGAAGATTTACCAAAAAAACAATCACGGATTTTCCAGAAGAAATAGAGCTAGGTTCTGAAGCAGCGATAAGGCCCTCGAGGGAGGAGTTCCAAAAGCCTCCAACCCTGTTAAGAGAAGAAGTAAAAAATAAAATGGGTTATTGCATCAGGACTGGTGTATCTATTCCATTCGACATAGATAATCCTCTATGCGAAAGAGCATTCAGAAGTTGGTCACAATATGAAAACTCAGATTACCCAGAAAGATATTGTCATTTTTCTGGAGAACTATCTAATGGAGAAACTTCTGTAAACAAACCTATTTTAAGAAAGAATTGGAAGTCGGCAATGGAAGTACATAAGTCCAAAATGCTATCTGTCGGATTTTAATTGACTCATAAACTACTGAAAATTCCCAAGAGCGGTAGTTTATAAATCTTGTTGATGATACAATAACTACTTTCTAAATATTATATCTGCATGAAATTGGAGAAACTCTTTCCTAGGAAGATATTTCTTAGGTAATAAAATCTTTTCCCCTTCTAAAACTCCAAAGTGTTTACTATAGAATTCTGTCTTTTCTTTTTTCTTTAACTCTCCAGAAATTAGAATTGTAAAATTATGATCTACACTAATATATCCTTTATCAAAAGCTCGGTCATAAAGTGCTGAAAAACATATCCCATTCTCTGGGTTTAAGCGTTGCTCTTCGTTTTTAGACCAAGGAATAATATGGCTGGCTACTAATAAATCTGGAATATCTATACCGGTTATTGCACACTTACAATTGTAATTGGCTATAACAATTTGTCTAAAAATATTTTGATTTACACGAGTTTTAACCTCTCTAATTTTAGTTTCTCCATTTAGATTTTCTGTGCCGTTCAAAATTGTTGAAAATTTATCTTCTAAGGATTGACTTTCTTTTTCAGCTAATATTCGCTCACTTTCAAATAGTAACTCTTCCTTGTTTTGAATAAACTCATTCCAAATAGGTTCTACTTGTTTTCTTCCACCCGGTAAACCGCCAACTCCTCTTTGCTGATGATAAGGATCAACACTGGCGAAATTGCTGAGTCGCATCGAAACAGAGTTAGCAGTTCGTCCAATAAGGTTAGCTAAATGAATAATCTCAGGCGTTCTATGACTAACTTTTCCAAACGGTAATCTTAAGTATAAATTGAGCGCAAGAATCAATTCGTCTCTGCTCCATGTAATATGCGCCATATTTAATATTTTTTCCTAAGTTAACAGCTTATTTACAATAAATTAAAATGATAAATAGTCCGGAAATACTAAAGCTATATATTAAAAAATTCACTCATTTACGGCAAGGTATTACCAAGTACGGCAAAGCTCCCCATAAGCCAATTTTATTGTTAACTTTTATTGAGTTATTTGAGAAAGCCGAAATAACCGAAAACAAAGTGTATATCTCGCCGGAACTGGTAGGCTTGTTTAAAGAAAATTTCTCGTTGCTGGTTAAAACCGGCCATAAAGCCGATTTCTTTTTACCCTTTTATTACCTTTCAGGAGAAGGGTTTTGGAATATAAAAACGAAAGCTGGTACCGATTTGCAAGTTTATATCAGCAGCTTTAAAGGCTTAAATGAAGTAGCTGATTTCGGCTATTTTAGCGAAGATTTATATCTGTTATTAGTTAACTCAGAAACCCGGAATATTCTGAAAACCGTTCTGTTGGATAAATATTTTGCCGAGAATAAAGCAGAATATTTAAAAGCGAAGCAAAGCGGTGGCTATATTCAAGATTTAGAGAAATATTTATTAAATGAAAGCTCCGTAACTTATCTGCTTGCTACAACTGAAACCGACGACGAAGTACAATTTGTACGGGGTGGTTTATTTAAAAAGCTGGTACCGCAAGTTTATAATTATACGTGTTGCATCTCCGGCATGCGCCTGGTTTCTAATCATGGTTTTGCGATGGTGGATGCCTGCCACATTGTGCCCTTTAGCCTCAGTAAAGACGACCGCGTAACCAACGGTTTAGCGCTTTGTCCCAACCTGCACCGTGCCTTCGACCGGGGATTAATTACGGTTGATGAAAAGCTACAAGTTAAAGTTTCCCCCACCATTGCCGAAGATGAAAGCAATACCTACGCTTTAAAAAAAATGGCCGGGAAAAGATTGAGTTTACCTTTTGGGAGTATTCACTATCCGGCATCGACTAATTTGGCTTGGCACCGGGAGCATGTGTTTAAAGCATAGCTTTCCTTTTTATAGTTTGATACTCTTTATTTAAAAACTATTTAATAGAATAATTTTATTATATTCCAATCTATTATGTAATCAATAAACAAGTGTGAGAAAATCTATTCATAAGTCTTCTAATCAACCAACTAATTCTTTTGGATCATTATTTGATCAAACACCTGATTTTCCTGCACATTCTAAGTTTCCAATAAATTTTAGAAGAGATAGTTTAAAAGTTGGTTTGTTCATAGAGAATGATTTAAAAGAATCAGCGGAGCCTTGGATTATTACAGGCTTTTCTTCCCTAGGATATTTAGTTGAGTTTTTAGGTTCCAGAGAAGGCTGGGATAATAGAAAAAAGATTCGGATTGCTTTTGGTTTCAAGTTAAAAAATCAATTAAGTAAACCAAAGGAATTGGACTTACCAACATTTGAAGAAGAAGTTGCTTTATTAGAAGAGGGTTTTTCTACAAAAAATTGGAGCAATTTATTCCGCCTTATTCAGCTTTTAGATGATAAAACAGTAGAGATAAGGTTTTTAGACAGATTACATGCTAAGATTTACGTTGGGGATAACTATGCTACATTAGGTTCTTCAAACTTTTCTAAGAGCGGTTTAACCCAACAGCCCGAAGCAAATATCAGAGTAAGCAATAATGATGATCCTCTTGAAAAAGAACAATATAAAGCATTTTCACAATTAGCATCTTTTTTCTTTTATGAGGGTAAGCCATGCAATCAATTATTATCTGATCTTCTAAAGCAGCAACTGGTATTAACAGAATGGAAGGAAACGCTTGCAAGAGCTATAGCAGAATTGTTAGAACGTCCCTGGTATAATGATGTAGCAGAACTTAAAACTTTTTTAAATGGATTGTTACTTTGGCCTACGCAACAGGAAGGTATTAATCAAGCTCTTAATACGCTTCAAAAGCATCATTGTGTATTAATTGCAGATCCCACCGGATCGGGGAAAACTAAACTTGTTACTACATTAACACTAATTTTAACGCATTGGCTTTGGAAAAAGGGCCATATGTTTAAATCAAGAATTGAGACAATTTGCCCTAAATTAGTTGTAAAAAATTGGCAAGATGAAGCCGATGAATTGCGATTTGTACCACGACATGCTTTCTCCGATGGGGCAATTAGTAGTGGAACAGAAGAAAACAAACAAAAAACTATTGAAAGGCTCCGAAAGGCAAATATTTTGGTTATAGATGAAGCTCATAGGTTCTTAAATCCAGATACAAATCGTACTAAGCAACTTAGAAAGCATAGAGCAGATTATCTTATTCTTTCTACTGCTACCCCTTTAAGTAAAAAGCCGAAAGATTTAGTTAGGATAGTAGAAATATTAGGTATAGATGTTCTGCCTGATGAGCAACAAAAGGCTTTTCAACGCTTGCGGATGAGCCTTGATTCATATGATGAAAATGATTTGATTTTATTACGCGACTATCTAAAGCATTTAATAGTTAGACGAACAAAAAAACAGATAAACAGATATTTAGATTTACATCCAGTCGCGCACAAATCAATACCAAATAAAAACTGTAAGTATCCTAAACAAGTAGATGAGCCTTACGCTACTAATTGCCGGCAAAGTGACATTAAAAAAGCAGAAAAAATATTGAAGTATGCTCAGGACCTAAAAGGCTTAGTTTTTTTACAGAAATTATTTAAGAAAAAATACAGAGAAAAAGATCAGACTGATGAACAATATATCGCAAATAGAATTGGATCAGCTAAAGCTATTGCAAAATATAAAATTAGAGCCTTGTTAAGATCTTCTCGAGCTGCTGTTATAGAACATATAGCAGGAACAGAGGCAGCCGAGAAAGCCTTAAACTTTAAATGTTTAAAAAAAAATGTTACTGGCAATATGCAACAAACGTTGCAAGAAATGAAGGGGAAATTACCTGAACATAATGTTAAATCAAAAGCTTTAGAGCAATATAGCTGGTTAAATAATATTGATTCATACAGAGAAGCTATAGAGGCCGAAATTAAAATATATGGTAATATTAAAGAGTTAGCATCTAAAATGTCAGATGATAGAGAAAAGAGTAAAGCGGATATTTTGATAATGGCTTTAAAAGAACATTCTCATATTCTAGCGTTTGACTCCACATTGATAACTTTAGACTTTCTACAAAACAAATATTTCTCCTCTTGGAATAATGAATTTACATGTTATTTACCACGTGATAAACCTTCTCAATTACATCTTATAACTGAGTTTGGATTTAATGGTTCTCCCTTAGGCAAACATTTAGGATTACTTTCAGATGCTATGTCCGAAGGAATAAATTTACCTAAAGGTGAAGTTGTTGCAATGTTAGATATGCCATCTGTATTACGTCTTGCGGAACAACGTATTGGACGTATTGATCGCTTAAATAGTCCACATGAATCTATTAAAGTTCTATGGCCTCAGGATAGGCTGCCATTTACATTAAAGAAAGATGTGCGATTATTTAAAGCTAATAATGCAGCTCGTTTTATTTATGGTTCGAATATAACAGTACCGGAAGAATTACTCTATGATGACATAACAGACAATGAAACCGAGGTAAATGGGGATGAATTTATAAATTCTTACCGACAACATGAGGAAAGTGAAACATCAGCAGAAGCTTCTTTTGATGCATTCCAACCGGTTCGCCAATTATTCTCTGAAGAGTCAGGTGTGATCACTCCTTCAGAATATGATAAAATGAAAGCTCACCAAACTCGAGTACATACAAAACTAAGCATAAGTGAAGACGAAGAAGGTTGGTTATTTGTAGCTTTAAAATCGACAAAGGATTTACCCCCAAGATGGTATTTATTAAAAGATTCAAGTACTGGATATCGGATCGAAACAGCTATTGATCTAATTAGTAATTTTTTAAATGAGAAATTGCAGATTATAAGAACATGGTATACAAAAGATAAATGGAAACCTGAATGGTGGGAAGTAGTTCAACCAAAGGTTAATCAATATCTTGATTTAATGCAGGTGCATCAATTACAACATTTGCCTCCTCAAAAAAGAAGAGCTTTGATTAAAGCACATGAATTATTAAATTATATTTCTAAAAATAGCAAACTTACAGAAGAGCATAAGGCTCTTGCAGAAGAATTATTACAGCAAACCCCTGATCCAAGAGGAAATAAGAATTTAAATATAGATCCTTACTTATGTGCAGAACAGTGGTTAGACTTTTTCAAACCTAGTTTAAATGAACTTCAAGATCGGTTAGAAGAGAGAAATCCGAAATCAAACAAATTATTAAGCATTGCGGATATCAAGGCTAAAGATGTGGATCTATCTGTTTCTCAAATTATAACTTTTATGGACAATATTCCTAATCAAAGTGCCCAATGGGATCAGGTAGTGGCATGCATATTAGCTGTTCCTAATGGTATAATGCATTAACTCTTTAATAAAAAGGAGTTAAATAATATAGCCCTATTGGTAACCCCATCTTAAGCCTGCTTCAGCGCTAAATAGTAATCCAAAACAGGAATATCAGCTTCGGCCCAATCTAAGGCTTTTAACTCACTTAATGCTAGCCAGGCTATTTGTTTATGCTCCTTTAAATTTACTATTCCCGCCTGAATCGTACAAATAAAAGGATGCAGGCAAATTATCTTGGTGGAGCTATAGGTATGCTTACTCGGCGGCAGCGCTTCCCGGATAGCAATATCCAGGCTCAGTTCTTCTTTTATTTCCCGCTTTAAACAGGCCGCCAGGGTTTCGCCGGGTTCCAGTTTGCCGCCCGGGAACTCCCATTTTAAAGCGTGGCTCATTTGTGCGCTGCGTTGGGCACAAAGTACTTTATCGTCTTTCTCGATGATGGCACAGGTTACGTCTAGCATGCGGTTCATTTTATAGATTTACGGCCCTAAAATAAATCAGCCTTAATTTCTGGCGCAGCAAAAGTGCTTGATTCTTAAACTTTTCCGGTTAAAATAAACCTAGGGCGTATTTTAATAATTGCTGCCCGGGTAGTTTTGCCGGGAAAAGAATCTAAGTGGCGGTAAAAACCGGCCTCAAAATCCGGCAGTAGTTACCAGGCGGGCAGTTCGGTTTTGAAATAAAGCCGGAGCGCACCAGTAGTTGGGGGCAAGTAGCCGGAGAAGTGGGTATTGTTTTCGAATCTAGCGGCAATTTTGCCAAACTGCGGCTAGTCGGGTAGTGGTGGCCACCGCGGCTTTTAAAAGCTTTTAATTTGCCGGCCCGGAAATACGGGTAATCTGCTTTCTCTTTGAAACCTGCTTCTGAACCAAGAGCCGGGAATTAATACCAGGAAAGATAACCCCTAATGGGCAAGGCTTATCTTTCCTGGTACCAGGCAAAAACTTTCTTACCAGGTATAATGCACCAGCGGCTTTATCCGGGCATCGTAAATAGCTTTTACGCCCTCCTGTTGTTCGGGGGTGAGTTCGGGTATATCCACGGCTTGCAGGTTAGAAGATAACTGGCTGGGTTTGGAAGCACCCGGAATAATGCAGCTTACGGCACTAAACATTAAAATCCAGCGCAGGGCTACGGGAGCTAAATTTTCCTGGTCCGGAAAAAGCTGCTTTAGCTCTTCTACAGCGGCCAGGCCCGCCTGGTAATCGAGGCCGGCAAAGGTTTCCCCTTTATCAAAAGCCTCGCCGTTCCGGTTAAAGTTCCGGTGATCGTCGGGCGCAAAATGGGTTTCGGGACGGAACTTACCGGTGAGCAGTCCGCTGGCCAAAGGCACCCGTACAATAACGCCAATGTCGCGGCGCTGGGCTTCCCGGAAAAACAACTCGGCGGGCCGCTCCCGGAACATGTTAAAAATAATCTGCACCGTAGTAACATGCGGGAATTCGATGGCTTTCAGGGCTTCTTCTACTTTTTCTACGCTTACGCCTATGTTTTGTATTTTGCCTTCGGTTTTTAGCCGGTCGAACAGCTCGAATATTTCGGGGCGGTAATACACGTCGGTGGGCGGGCAGTGCAGTTGAATCAAATCCAGGGTTTCGAGGCCCGTATTCGCCAGGCTATCTTCCACAAACTTCCGCAAGGCGGCGGGGGTGTAACTTTCGTTTACGTGCGGGCTGAGGCGACGGCCGCATTTGGTAGCCACATACACCCGTTCGGAACGGGACCGCACCACGCGGCCTACTGCTTTTTCGCTTTCCCCGTCGCCGTACACATCGGCGGTATCAATAAAATTAACCTCGCCGTCAATAGCTGCATTTAAAATTTTTTCGGCGTTTTCGGGGCTAAAGGGTTCGCCCCATTTGCCGCCTACCTGCCAGGTACCTAAACTGATTTCGGATACTTCCAAGTTGGTTTTTCCTAGTTTTCTGTATTTCATGCTACTTTTTTTAACGGGCTGTTTTAATTTGGTTTTACGGGGAGCAAAGAGATAAAGATAGGGCCGCCGCGTACGGGAGCGGAATGTACTTTTGGGGTTATCGGGCCATTAAACTGGTAGCCGCTTAAAAAAATAAATCCGGAAACCGCAAATTGCGGTTCCCGGATTTAGATAATATCCGGCAGTTCTAAAATACTATTAAATGTTCAGGCTTGCTGGCATCTAACAGCCGTTGGTTTAATCATTGATGGCTTTCCGGGCGGCTTTATCGGCTTTTTTACGGGTACGTTGGGCCTTGGCTTCTAACCGGGCCGACCTTTTTGCTCTTTTGGCTACTTCTTCGGCGGCATCATCCATCTTTTCGGTATCGCGAGCTTGCCTTTTGGCTGCTTTTGCCTCTCTCCGGGCTGCTTCTAACCGTTCTTTATCTTGCTCCGGATTAGAAGTCTGTACCTGCACCGGCTGAACGGTGGTAACGGTGCTATTGGTGGAGGTAGTGCTATCTACCGTTTGGGCAAAGGTATCCGTAGTAAATAAAGTAAATACGCCTGCTACCAACATTAATATAAAAAGCTTCTTTTCCATTCTTTTAGGTTTTAATTGCTTTATACGTAATAACCCCGGATACGGCTACTGTAATCTGCGTAAATACAGCTTTTCCTAAGTGTAGGGGCAAACAGAACGTAATTAATACGGATAAATACCTAAACAGCATGGATGATGCCCAACTGGCGAGCAGGTACTAACCGCCTTAAACCTACCAATGCCAATACCGGGAATAGCAACTATAATGGGGCCAGGCCTAAAAAAATAAAGCCCCTACAAAGAGGGGCTTTATTTTATACGTTAAATATTATATTTTATAACGGCTGCTTATTGCACGGCATAATAGCCGCTACGCGGGCCGCCGGTGGCAAATATAGCGCGGGTCCGGGCTTTTTGTCCGGCCGAGAACATGTACATGCACGCATCATCCGTATAATCCATGTAGTTCATGGTCATTTCTACCGGCGTACCGGCGCAGGTGCTCTTGTGGTCTGGAGCCGGGCAGCCGTAGTTAGCCGTGTTGTGGGTAGGCGTGTCGTTTACCAGGTCAGAACCGCAGGTTGCATCACCCCAGATGTGGCGCAGGTTCATCCAATGGCCAATTTCGTGGGTAGTGGTACGACCTTTATCGTAAGGAGCCGCCAGGTAAGCGGTGGCCGGGCTATCCATATAAGCTTTGCTACCGAAAAATTCCGGTCCGATTACTACGCCATCGGTGCTGGAAGATCCGCCGGGAAATTGCGCATAACCCAAAATGCCCCCGCCAATGTTACATACCCAGATATTCAGGGCGGTGGTAGGGCTGGTAGGGCTAATGCCACCTTTTTGGGTGCTTTTCATAGCGTCGCGGGTACCCCAAGACGTTTTAGAAGTTTGTTTACGCACCACGTTCTTCAGCGTAAAATGGTAATTTAAATCGCTCTTTAAAGCGGCAAAAGTAGTAGGAACATTGTTGATATCAGCGTTAGTGGCCCGGAAATCCAGGTTTAACACATCTATTTGGGATTGAATCTGATCTAAAGAAATGTTTTGCTGTGCCGTATTGTAAAGTACGTTTACGATCACCGGTATTTCTATGGTCGCATTAGCATCGTTAACAGCAGTAGTGCTTACATCGCCGCTGCCGGGTTGCGCGCTGGTTTTACCCTGGCTTTGCACAAAGCGTTGGGTGTGCGCTTCAATTTCTTCCATCTTTTTCAGCAGCCCCGGATTTTCCTTAAGCTTTTCTGCGTGTACCTTCATGGACGCACATCTTTCGCCACTCTCCTGGGCATCGGCGCTACTGGCTACGCTTTCTAAGGCCAAATCATCTTCCGACGAATTAACCGTACATCCCAACATCACTGCCATGGACAGGGAAACAAACAACTTTGTAGAAACTTTTCTCATAAATTAAGTTAGATTAGATTTGAGTCTCTAATGTATATAAAAATATTTATAATTGTATAGCAGCGTAAAATATTTTTTTCTCATAAGGCCCTGTTAACTTCGGCTTATTTATTTTAGTAACAGCGAGTTACCAACGCATCACCAGTATAGCAATAGCGATATTATATTGAGATCATAACTTATGCCGTTGATATACAATAACTAATAGGAAAATAAATTAGCTTTTTAGTATTCCAGCTCTTCTCTTTTATTTAAATAGTACTAATAATGCGGAATTACTGGTTAACTCAGGTAAAATATTTTTGTTTGGAGAGACGGGCTAAAGTTTACCAAGGCAATATTAAGATTACGCCGGTAAAACTTTATACCGATAACCTCTATAATGAGGTAAACCAGGCATTTCTAAATTTGTAAAATAAAGGCGTAAACGGAAAATTTTACATCAAAATCCCCGGAAACACCTTCTTAATTGTTTTAAAAGCTTGTTTTTGCCTCTAAATAACTCTATTCCGGAGCAAAATTGGTACTCTTTAAACATTATTTATGATATACAAATGAATTTATTATTAAATTTTTATTATATTTTATTATTCATTATACTTGTTATAAGCGAACTGCTTGTTTATTAGCTTATTTGTAATAGGCATTTTATCCTGCTATTTACTCATACCAGCTAACAAGAAGAGGCTCCCAATTTATGAACGAAAAAGATTAACGATAAAGCACTACTACAATGGAAAAGCTGCAGGCCATGCTCCGGTTGATGGAATCAGATGAATATCTGCTCATAACCAAAAACAAAAACCAGGAAGGGGTAACGTATACCCGCGACATGACCGACAGTAATGCCAAGCGGTTTTGTATGCAGGTGTACAACTATATTAAGAACGGCGAAGAAACCTTAAGTGCTTTTAAAAAGCTGTTTCAATAATCCGGTACATCATCTGGTAAAGCTACCCGGCTGCAGTAGATTTTATCAAGGATTCCGCAGTTCATAAGCGCAGCCATGTCGCTAGGCATGCCGTTAACCTGCGTGCTTAAGGCTGAATAGTATTAGGATTTGAAGTACTGTTTTTACTTAAAGCGTATTGCCTAAACAACTTAAACCGGCTATTCCGCAGGAATCTTATTAACAGCTAGCCAATAAGATTTCTAGGGAATAACAGTAGTTAAGGGTAATTAGTGTTTTTATCTGATTTATTGCGCCGGCTTTAAAACCGCGTATTTTTCCTAAGGCTAAAATTTAAACAAACTCCTCAAATTATATTATTTATTCAGACTCCTTCCGCTGTATCCAATAAATTAAGCTTTATCATTTATTTCTCCCTTACTTGCTAATAGCGGTTATTCGTATTGCTCCGTATTTCTAACAACGATATACATGTAAGCGCCGTAAACCCATCTGTACAAAGCATAAAAATTGCACTTGATTAAGATGGAAGAATCGGCTTTTATAGACGAATACCAAGACTATATATTAAATAAAAATTTTCCTTGTGTAGCGGCGCGGGCCGCTGTAACGCGCCAGCAAATTAAATGCCTGGTAGCCGGGCACATAGCTTGCCCCAAAGACGATCAGGCTATTCTGGAATTTTTGTACGCGTTTATAGAATCGTACCGGCAATCCGAAGACCTGTTTCATAGTGCGGCCATTATCTTTAAAAGTCCCGAAATAATGAGCGAAACGCTGTTCGACACTTTTCTATGGCAACGCTTACAAGCCCTTTCCGATCTGGATGCCCAACAATACGGGTACGACAAGCGGGTAAAAGCCGACCCTAACTCGCCGGATTTCAGTTTTAGTTTAAAAGAAGAAGCCTTCTTTATTATTGGGCTGCACCCGGGTAGTAGCCGGCCGGCCCGGCAGTTCCGTTATGCTACTTTGGTTTTTAACCCGCACGCCCAGTTTGAACAAATGCGGGAAGCCGACCAATACGGCAAAATGCAGCAAATTGTACGAAAACGAGACATAGCCTTTGCCGGTTCTATTAATCCGATGCTACAGGATTATGGTACGGCTTCGGAAGTTTACCAGTACAGTGGCCGGCAATACGACAAAAGCTGGCAATGTCCTTTACGTATAAATCATGACGCAAACACGTATTATTCCGCCGCGTAGCGGGGTTGCCTTTATTTTAAAAAAAGGGCAGCAACTCCAGGTCTTTGATGTGGAAGGAGAACAAGTCTCGGACTTTATCTGCTATAACCTGCACGACAAAAGCGAGTATCTTTCTTCGGGCCGCACCATTGATTACGCCGATACTATTTTCCTGACCAAAGGACACGCTTTTTATTCTAACCGCAGCAATATTATGTTTGATATTGTGGAAGATACGGTGGGCCGACATGACTTTTTACTGACCCCCTGCAGTGCCGATACTTTCCGGATTATCTACGGACACGAAAAACCGCACCGTGGTTGTTTCGGCAACTTATGCGAAGCCCTGGGTCCTTACGGCATTGATCCGGATGCTATTCCTATCTGCTTTAATATTTTTATGCACGTGGCCGTAGATGGCGAAACCGGCAAAATTAAAGTATTGCCCCCTAAAAGCAAGGCCGGCGATTACCTGGTACTGGAAGCCCGCATGGATTTAATAGTAGGCATGACGGCCTGCTCCGCCGAAATGTCGAATAACTACGCTTTTAAACCCATCGGGTACCAAATTTTAGCAGCAGAATAATTTCCCGCATAAGCATTGCTTTGGTTTAGCCGCTCACTTTATCTTGTTCGGGCAGCTCACCGGTGTTTTGCTTTTATTTACCATCCATTATTACGGTGGTGGCCGGGCCTCAACTAACCATTGGTAAGCTTTTGTTTGAACAAGCTTTAAACGATATGCAAAGTTGTTCGCAGACCAGCTATTAAGAACCAAGCGAACAATTTACCCGGAAAATCGGTAATCTATCTATAGTTTTAAAAGAAGAAGATCCACCAAAAAGATATATTAATGAACGCAAACGCTCGCATCGAACACGATTTTCTGGGAGAAAAAGAAATTCCTAACACGGCCTACTACGGGGTGCAAACCTTACGGGCTTTAGAAAATTTTAACATTACGGGTATTACCAATGCCCAGGAACCTACTTTTATTCAGGCCTTTGGCTACGTGAAAAAGGCGGCCGCCCTGGCTAACCGCGACCTCAGGGTATTAGACCCCAAACTGGCCGAAGCCATTGTGTATGCCTGCGATAAATTAATTGCCGGCGAATACCACGACCAGTTTGTTACGGATTTAATTCAAGGCGGGGCTGGCACTTCCGTGAACATGAATACCAACGAAGTAATTGCGAATATCGGGTTGGAGTACCTGGGTTACCAAAAAGGCCAGTACGAGTTTCTGCACCCCAACAACCACGTTAACTTTTCGCAATCTACAAACGATACTTACCCCACGGCCATCATGTTGGCTTTATACCGGAAAATCGATTATTATCTCGAAGCCTTAACCGCCTTAAGCGAATCGTTCGCTAAAAAAGGGGTTAAATTTGAAGACATTTTGAAAATGGGACGCACGCAGTTGCAAGATGCTGTTCCCATGACCTTGGGCCAGGAGTTCCGCTCTTTTGCCACTACCCTTAACGATGATATCCGGTACCTGCGCGATGCCCAGAAAAATTTAACCGAATGTAACATGGGCGGCACGGCCATTGGCACCAGTATTAACGCCCCAACCGGTTATCCGCAACTCGTTACAAAATACCTGGCCGAGATTTCGGGCTTGCCTTTAACCCTGGCGCCGGATTTAGTAGAAGCGAGTTCCGATATGGGTTCTTACGTACTGGTTTCAGCGTCATTGAAACGGAGTGCCATTAAAATATCTAAAATTTGCAATGATTTGCGTTTGCTATCATCGGGCCCGCGCACCGGGTTAAACGAAATCAAACTCCCGCCCATGCAACCTGGTTCTTCTATTATGCCGGGTAAAGTAAATCCGGTAATTCCGGAAGTGGTAAACCAAACGGCTTTTTACGTAATCGGGGCCGATACCACTATTACCATGGCGGCCGAAGCTGGTCAGTTGCAGTTAAACGTAATGGAACCCGTTATTGCTTTTAGCTTATTTACGTCTATCAACTACCTTACCAACGCAGTAAATACGTTACGTATTAAATGCGTGGACGGTATAACAGCTAATGCCAGCATTAGCCAGGATATGGTAATGAACAGTATTGGTATTGTAACGGCCCTGAACCCGATCCTGGGTTACGAAACCTCGGCTTCTATTGCGAAAGAAGCTTTGGCTACCGGAAAATCTATCCACGATATTGTGGTAACCGAACGGCAACTGATTACGCAGGAAAAATGGAACGAAATATATTCTTTCGAGAACATGGTACATCCGGTATTTATGAATAATAAACAACCGGGCTCGGATAGAAAATAGTTAGTTTTTAGTTATTAGGGATTAGTTGTTAGTTACTCACATTCTGCAAAAACCAAAAAATGTAAAGTTTAAGTAGTTCACGTTTGTCCTTCAGGAGGAAACTATTTAGCAGGCTGCTAAATAGTTTCCTCCTGAAGGACACCTGTAGCTTGCTTAAGCTAATATTTTATATCATCTGCATAAAATCAGTTAGTTATTAGAGATTAGTTAATTAGATGTTTTTGTAATTAGCTTCTGTTTATTTCTATGGCGTTAAGTAATAGATTGATTTAATTAGTTTCTCCAATTAATTAGATAGCTGATTTCAGATTTAGAACCAACTACTAATAACTAAAAGCTAACAACTAACCACTAAAAACTAATCACTATTTTCCTGCCTAATGGATAAAAACGCGCTTGCCATTGCTACTATTTCCTGGGCCCGCGACGCCCAGGAAGAACAATTATTACGAGCATCTTTGCCCTGCCTGGCGGCTTTAAATATTCCAGTTTTTATAACCGACGGCGGCTCCCATCCGGGTTTTTTAGATTTCCTGCAAAGTTTTCCGCATTTTACGGTATTAAAACCGGATGCGAAGGGCGTCTGGGCGCAGGCCCGGAAAAGTGTACAGGCGGGCCAGGCAGCTGGCTATCGCTTTATTTTTTATACCGAGCCGGACAAGCGCGATTTCTTCCGCCAGTATTTACCCGGCTTTCTTGCTGAAGTAACTGCCGATGATCGCACCGGAATTATATTGGCATCCCGTTCGGACCTTGGCTACGCTACTTTTCCTGTTTTTCAAAGATCGACCGAGACTACTATTAACCAATGCTGCGCCGAAATAATTGGCCAACCCGTTGACTACACGTATGGCCCTTTCTTGTTAAACTCCCTGTTAGTACCGTACCTGGATTTGTTGCCGGAAGATATTGGCTGGGGCTGGCGGCCTTTTATGTTTGGGCTGGCCCACCGTTTACAATACCAGGTAGCGCACGTAACCGCTGATTTTGCCTGTCCGGAGGACCAAAGAGAAGACAGTCCTGCCGAACGCATATACCGCATGCGACAGTTGAGCCAGAATATTCAGGGACTAGTGCTTTCTACCGCAGTAACGTTGGAGCAGGTTTAGCTCCTAACATCGTTTAAATTACTTGTTCTTCGCCACCTTTACATCATAGTTCTTTTTTATTCCGGTACAGCTTACCCTTTGCCTGTGGTTGGCGTACGTATAAGCTTACCAAAACCTAGAGGATAAGCTCGGTTGAACCACCTTTTTCTCGTGTGACCAGAGAAGCGAACAAAAGTTTTTAACATGCAAGACTACAAAAAGTATTACATCATTCCGGCCTCGCCCGAGGAAGTTTACCTTGCTTTAACCAACCCCACCACCATTAAACTTTGGTCGGGCGAACCGGCCGACATGAGTACGGTGCCGGGCTCCGAGTTTGAGCTTTTTGACGGCAGTATTGCCGGCAAGAATTTAGAATTTGAAGAAGGCCGCCAAATTGTGCAGCAATGGTATTTTGGCGATCAGGAAGAAGCTTCTATCGTTACGATCAAGCTGCATCCGCATAAACACGGCACTTCTGCCGAACTAAGGCATACCAATATTCCCGACGAAGCTTTTGCCGACATTAGTGAAGGCTGGGACGATACGTACTTCGGCAGCATTATCTCCTTCTACGAAGAGGACTAAACAGGCAGCAGTCCGTTGCGCTATAAAGTTCTTTTGGATAGGAGATGAGGGAATGAGTGAGTGAGTGATTGGGTGAATGCGTGCGTAAACATTTAATTATGAGATTTTAAAAACTTATTTAGCTTAAACTAATATTGGCCGCTTACTTAAATAGATGAAATTAGCCGTTGCAATTATCACTAAGCTTTTTCAGCAGCGTTAGGACAACCAGGGATGCAGATTAAAATAATTCACCTTATAGAATTAAGTAAAAGACGGCTGATAAACTATTAAATATTATAGATCGCGACAGAACTTTTTGGGAATCAATCTAATAAAAACAACCGCCCCTAACCCCGCCTAAACTTAGGCGGGGAACTAAGTTACCTTCTTCGGGAATATTTAATTCCGATAAGTTATGACGTTCTCTATATAGTTCGTTACTTTTATTATGGGAGCAGGAAAGAAAGTAATCTTATAAATTATATAAAAATGGAAAAGAAACACGAAGAATATCAAGTCAATACTGTTCCGTCTCCGGACACCCTAAATCATCGCCGGGACGCGCTCAAGACTTTGGTTTTAGGTGGTGCGGCCATGCTCTTTTCGCCCCAGGCTTTACTCGCCGCCACCCGTCCGCAAAAAAGCCGGTTAGGAGTGGCCTTGGTAGGCTTGGGTTATTACAGCACTGATTTACTGGCCCCGGCTTTACAACAAACTAAAAATTGTTACCTGGCCGGTATTGTAACAGGCACACCCGAAAAGGCTGAAACCTGGAAGAAAAAGTACAACATTCCGGACAAGAACATTTATAATTACCAGAACTTCGACCAGATTGCCAATAACCCCGATATTGACGTGGTGTACGTGGTACTGCCCCCGTCGATGCACCGGGAGTACGTGGTACGGGCAGCTAATGCGGGTAAGCACGTTTGGTGCGAAAAACCCATGGCCGTAACCACGCAGGAATGCCAGGCCATGATTGATGCCTGTCGTAAAAACAAAAAGACCCTCTCTATCGGGTACCGCTTGCAGCACGAACCGAATACCCAGGAATACCGGCTCATTGTAAACCAAAAACTGCTGGGTAATGTAAAACAAGTAAGCTGTGGAGCCGGCTACCGCGAAAACCGTACCAATCACTGGAAACAGAAAAAAGAAATGGGCGGCGGGGTACTTTACGACATGGGCGTTTATTCTATTCAGGGCGCCCGGATGGGAACCGGCATGGAACCTATTGCCATTGTATCGGCGAAAACATCTACCACCCGCCCCGATGTTTACCAAAACGGTCTCGACGAAACGGCCGTGGCTACCTTAGAATTCCCGGGGGGCGTAATGGCCGATATTAAAACCAGCTACGGCGAAAACATAAATTACCTGAACATAAATTGCCAGAAAGGTGACATTAAAATAGCACCTTACCAGGCTTACGCCGGCGTGAAAGGCAGCAGCCCACTGGGCTCAATAAACCATCCCTACGAAGTGCCTTGGCAGCAAGCCAAACAAATGGACGACGATGCCCTGGCCATTATGCAAAAAAAGCCCATGTTAGTACCCGGCGAAGAAGGGCTCCGCGATATCCGGATTGTAGAAGCTATTTATAAAGCTGCCGGTAGTGGCCAGCGGGTTAAGATATAAATTATCTTTTTTGCAGTTGTTATACTAAATTATAATATGCGATAGCGGTAGTTTATATCAGCATACATTAAAAAACAAGAAGGGCGATTCTAAATATAGAATCGCCCTTCTTGTTAAAAATAAAATATTATTTACTGCACTGCTGTAACCGCACGGTAAGCATTTACGCGGCCGTGACCATAGTAAGCATCACGCCCTGGTTTGCCTAAATCATCGGCAGAAGCGCGTAAAGCTGCTTCTACTTTAGCCGGAGCCATATCGCCGCCGTTTTTGCCAATAATAAGAGCTGCTACACCGGTAGCGTGCGGTGCCGCCATGCTGGTACCGGCCATCCAGGAATAACCTCCATTTACAGTACTCAGAACCATATCAAGCGCCCAGGTATATTGTCTAACGCCTCTAAAAACAATAATTTCATTGGTAGGATAGATAAAATCTCCTCCCGGAGCAGCAAAATCAACAGCCGAAGTCCCGTAATTAGAATAAGAAGCAAATTTATCCAGATTAGTAGTTAAAGGCGCATTCGCCCAACCTGTTGGACCAGTTGCTGAAATAGAAATAACGTTTGGCCCGTCAGCCGGAATATGCACTAAATTTTTATCCGCATTACCATCGTTAGCATCATTACCAGCAGAAGCAATAACGGTAACTCCCTGCTGCGTAGCATAAGTAGTTACTTTATTCATGGCTACTATTAATTCCTGAATAGCTTTGGTTTCATTTACCATAAAATCATCGGTCGGATCAGCAGGAGTACCATTGTCATATAAGTACTTAGAGCTACGCGGAATAGCGGCGCCCAAGCTCATGTTTATAACATCAGCCTTTTGTTGAGTGGCGTATAAAATACCTTGCATCATCCAGGAAAAAGAACCTGATCCGGCATCCGCTAATACTTTAACCAATAACAATTTAGCGGCCGGAGCAACCCCAACTACGCCAATGTTATTATCAACAGCAGCAATAGTACCAGCTGTATGCGTACCGTGGCTAGTTCCGTAAGCATTATTAAACTGAGCTGGTTGACCAGGCACAAAAGATACTGCGCCTACGATATTAGCTTTAAGATCAGGATGGGTTAAATCAAAACCAGTATCCAGAACGGCTACGGTAACACCTTCACCCTTAGCACCAGCATTCCAAGCTTCTGGTGCCTGAATGGCTGTATGTCCCCACTGCAGCGGGAAAAAAGGATTGCTATCGCCGGTGCTGGGAGGGTTTACGTTATCTGCATCTATGGTCTTGGCTTTCGAAGGATCGAATCCTTGGTACGTGAAATCGTGCACCACCGAACGAACACCACTTATTTTAGCCGCTTTGGTAGCAAATTCCGGGTCATCGGAAGTAGCCATCGCAATACCAACTTCGCTTAACAGCGCCGTTAATTTACCATTCGACGAACTCACCTTGCCTTCAATATCAGCAGGTAGTTTATCACCGGAAGAAATAATAATGTAATTTTTTGAATGAAATGTAACCGTAGTTGTTCCTGCGGTAGCATCGCTGGCAGCACTTTGAGATACGTCAGTAGCTGGGGTTAATTCTTCTTTGCTACAGCTAAAAGCCCCTAGCATTCCGAATACAAATAAAGAGTTAACAAATGTTTTTTTGATTTGTTTGTTCATGTTGAAGTATAGTTGTTAAAGTTTATTCATAAGGCTAACTAATTGGTAATATTTCACTTAAAGCAGATCTTTATTGTATAAGTTCCACTAAACTTAAATATACTTTATCAAATAAAAAATATTAATCTTATAAATAATTATAACATATACAGCATCAATTCTTTAGCTGATTAATTATATTCTAAAATATGTTGTTAACGTCTATTACACAATTACATATAAACTATTATATATAAAGTTAAAAACTTAATAAAGCGTCTACTAAAAAAGCAAAATGTTTATTACATTAAAGTATTGTTCCTGTTGGTTAATAAGCCGCTTTTGGATATTATATAATTTCCTAATCACTAAACAAAACTTGAGATATTAGTGCTGGTAAGCAGTTGTATCTGATTCATCTAGTAATATACAAAAAAGGCATATGTAATTAATGCAAATTAATTACGGAAATTATACAACCATATTACGGAGAGAGGAGTAATGAATTTTTTTTAGCTTACCCAATTTTCAAGCCAATGTAACAGATATAATTAATTTAATAAAATCTTGAAGAACAGCTACTTATTAGGTGTTTTTAGTCGTAAATGCTAGCTGCTTCGGAGTGGAGGCATGATCAGGTAAAGCTGTTGTAATCTATTTTAATCCTTTGATCATATCCGGGTTCGATGAATCTCCTGTTTACTTGACTTTATGTGTCTTCAGATTAGTACTTTCGGGCGGCCCCAAATAGCTGGGCTGTAAACCACCGGTATCCACTACCAGCTTTTGCAGTACAACGCCCGGATCTACCATCCAAAACTTCAGGATGTGGTTGCCTTTAGTCAGGTTCTTGTGTTTGGAAACTACTACCCGGATGTTGTTGGCTACCGATTGTTCCCAGGCGCGGTTAGAAAGATCCGGGTGCAGGTTCATGATCCGGGGAGGTTCATTATCGATAGAAATGGCGTAACGCAGGCCATTAGAATGGTTGTAATTTAAGGTAGGAGAAAAATAAGCGTGTACGTGTACGTTTACGGCCCCGGTATCCAGCAGGGAGATCTGGTATTCCAAACGCGGGCTATTGGCACTCAAGGTCTGACTGGGAGCAGTTACCGGAAAAGGCGTCATGGCCGATAAGGTGCGCCCGAGATCCGGAATTTGCTGCCACTTTACTGATCCGGCCACTACCGCATTGGTATAGTGTATTGCTTCTATGGAGATGTACCCATTGCTTTCTACAAAGCCAACTGGTTTAATGGTAGTTGGATTATTTATTTTTACCTGTACTAATTGGCTGCTGCCCGCACCGTTAATGGTGATGGCAGTTGTTTGTACACCAACCGGCGCTTTCTGCCAATCAATGCTAACATATAAACGCTGCTCTTTTTCAACTTGCCTGTCTTTGGCTGCGGATACTTGCACCCACGGCGCTTCTGTTTGCACATTGTAAGTAAAAGGCGCCTGACCACGATTAAAAATATCCAAATAATAAGTTTCCTGACCGTAAGGTGTAAACTCAGGTAATGCAGCCGGCTTTTTTTCTTGCGGCCACCAGGCTTCAGATCCTTCTATAGCTATGCCCATTTGCGCAGTAGGAGCCAGGGTTATTTCTTTTACCTCGGGCATTACATCTTTTTCGGGCTGCTGCCAATAGGTATAGCTAATATGGGTTTGATCCATCATGTGATTCCATTTCCCGCCCGCCATAGTTTTGTTGTAATATTGGGAAAGCTCAGCATCGCGGGAGAACAATGACCGGGCGCGGGCAGCTAAATCGTTGGTGCTGGCGCGACCCTGCTGGGCGTATAAACGGTTTTTACCTACTGTAACGTGCAATTCGTTTAGGTTAGCGCTGGCCTGCACCGGGTATAAAACCAGTTGGTAATAAGCATCTTGGTATTGGCTTGGTAAAGCCTGGTAAATCTTCTCCGCTTCTTGGGCTAACTTATTATAATCGGCAACTACGGTTTCGGCTTCGCGGTAATGCACCAGGCTGTAGGTATCCGGTGCAAGTAATTCGGGTTTGCGGCGGCTGTTGTATTTGCCGTATTTTGCCAGTATATCGGCAATTGCCGGTGCGTGTTTAGAACCAAACTGGCGTTCGGCCCATAAACGGGTATATGCTTCTAAGCGCTCGGCTGGCCACTTATCCGGTGCCCAGGCATAATCCAGGAAAAACTCCGTCGGAAATTCCACCGGTTTAATATCGCCCACGTTTACAATCCAGATCCGGTCTACTTTATGTTCATAAGCCAGATGCATCTGCTCCCATATTCTTGGTAAAGGATTGGTGTTGATCCATTTATAATTACGCGGGCCGCCTACATAATCATAGTGGTAGTAAATGCCGTAACCGCCCGCACGGGGCTTTTCGCCTACTTTGGGCAGCATCCGGATATTGCCCCAGTTATCATCAGCCAGGAGTAAGGTTACATCGTCGGGCACCCGCATACCTTTTTCGTAGTAATCCTGCACTTCTTTGTATAAGGCCCAGAGCTGCGGGGTAGCAGAAGCCGGTTTGCCGGTAACCTCGGCTATTATCTGGCGCTGGTCTTTTACAATTTTTTCCAGTAAAGCAATGTTGCTGCCTTCGCTCATGGGTTCGTCACCATCGCCCCGCATGCCCACCGATACAATGCTTTCTTTCGCGCCCATCCTTTTAATGCCCTCGCGCCAGAAGTTTTTCAAATCGGCCTCATTGGTTTGGTAGTTCCATTTGCCGCCGTTGCCGTAGCGCCGCCATTCGTCGTGGGCCCGCATTAAGGGTTCGTGGTGCGAGGTACCAATGACAACGCCGTATTCATCGGCCAGTACCGGGTTCATTTTATCGTCGTCGCTAAAGGCATTGCCCCACATGGCCGGCCATAAATAATTACCCTTCATCCGCAATATCAGTTCAAATACCTTATCGTAGAATTGGGCATTAAAACCGCCAAACTTTTCTTTCGACCAGCCCGACAACGCCGGGGCTTCGTCGTTGATGAAGATGCCCCGGTATTTTACCGCCGGTTCGCCTTGCGTATGCCGGCCGGGCATTACGTATAATTTCTTACTTTCCTTAACCGGCACATCGGCCCAGTAATGCCACGGCGAAACGCCAATTTGCTCCGAAAGACTGTACAGGCCGTAGATGGTACCGCGTTTATCGGAACCCACTATTACCAAAGCCTGCGCGACGCCCGGCAAGGGTTTTTCTATTACCTGTATAATATGGGTTTCCCACTTATCCGCCAGATCGGCTACATCCAATTTTTTATTTTTTACCAGTTGGTCAATGAGCGGACTTTTACCTAAGGTACCAATTAAGACTACTGCTCTGCCGGCGGGAGTATCAGTTAGCAGTTGGGGTTCGGTTTTGGTTACGCGCTGGATATCGGTTTGTAAATGTTTCGCGACCCGCAGTACCCCGGCAAAATCTTGGGAGCTGATATACAAAGGGGCTACTTTACCGGCTACCGCCAACGGAAAACTACCTTTAGCTTTTTTTGCCGAAACATAAGTAGCATCGTTTAAGGCAAAACCCGGATACGGAGCTGCCCCGGTAAAAACTATTATCCAGCTAAAAGTTAATATAACCTGGTACCAACGCCGCCTATTTCCCATCTCAGTTAATTATTAAATTTTAAATTAAGTTATTTTTTCTGCGCCACCTGAAGAACGGCATTATATGCTGGCTTAGGCTGATAGTTCCGATCGAACAGCATGGGGTAACTGGTGCGGCCTTGCATGGGCCAGTTGTTTAACCAGGAGTTGGCATCGGTTACGCCCCAGAAAGTGATGCGACCAATTTTATCGCGGTGCTTCCGGAACAAAGCAAAAATATCGGCGTAGCGTTGGGTTAACTTTTGCTGAACGGAATCGGGCAAACCAGTGGTGTACACGTTGTATTTTTCGTCGGCAGTAAAGGTGTCCGCAATATCTGCACCTTGTCGTTTACTGGGGTTGGGTAATACGTCAATATCCAGTTCAGTGAAATTTACTTCTACGCCCAGCTTAGAGAAAGCCACAATACTAGCTTCTATTTGCGCAATGGTGGGTACGGTTAACCCATAATGGCCCTGCATGCCAATGGCTTTTACCGGAATCTTTTTGGCCTGCAGCTTTTTCACTAGCTTTATAGTTCCTTCGCGTTTATCAGGCCGGTACAGGCTGTAATCGTTGTAATATAATTCGGCTTTCGGATCGGCTTTATGAGCCAATACAAAGGCTTTTTCCACAAAATCTTCGCCGATAATTTCCAGCCACTTGGTCTTTCGCATGGAGCCGTCACCGGTATCCGAAATGGCTTCATTCACCACATCCCAGCCCTGAATCTTGCCTTTATACCGGCCTACTACGGTGGATATGTGTTCTTCCATCCGCTTCAATAATACTTCCCGCGAAACATTTTTTCCGACTTTATCCACAAACAACCAATCGGGTGCCTGCGAATGCCAAACCAAGGTATGGCCAATTGTAAATAGCTTGTTTTGTACGCCAAAGGCCACATAGTCGTCGGCTGGTTTCCAGTTATACACATTTTCCTGCGGATGCAAGGGCCCAAACTTCAGCACGTTTTCGGGGGAAATTGTATTGAACTGCTGCTTTATTAAAGCTACTCCTTTGTCGTCGCGTCCACTAAAATGGCTGTTGTTGATGGCCGCACCAATTAAGAAATCGTTTTTAAAAGTATCTTTCAAAGTAGGTTCCGACTTCTGCACAAAACCTAAGGAAAAGGCCGCCAGACAACCAGCTATCCAGTATTTTTTAATTTTCATTGTTGGGGGTTTAGGTTGATAATTACCTTTTATGAATGATAATAATAATAAACTATATGCCCGGTACAAATTTCGGATCCAGCTTCATGTAGTATTCCAAAGATTGTTCTGGTTTGGCGAGGCCAGTTGGAATAGGCTTCTTAGAGAAAGTTTGGAAATACAGTACACAGGCATCCCGCCACCAGCGCGCTTCTTTCTCCTGCCTACTTAAAAGGCTTTTTACGTGTTGAAAACGTTCCGGATCAACGTGGGCTACCTGCGCGTTCCAGGTTTGCTGCATCTTTTGCACCTCTTCGGCGCCGCTATAATATTTATAACACATTTCGTCCCACAAAGTACGGCCTGATTTTACTTTATAATCCCACGGTACCCGATGAAACCAAAGCAAAAACTCTTCGGGGCAGGTAGCCAGATTGCCAAACTTTTGTTGTACCGGCGGAAAGTATTGTGCTATGGCGTTGCTGCCTTTAGCGGTTCGGTCAAAGCCAATGCCATCAGTGGAGGCCCGGTGGTAGTAGACGGCCGTCCAGTCGGCCCGGGGCTTATCTTTAATCCAGGGGCCCGGACCATAATGATGGCTCCAGCCCATGATATGATGCAGGCCGAGCGGGGTCATGTAATTCACCATGGTTTCCCGGGAGTTAAGCATCAGGTCTTTTACCGGAGAAATAAATTTTTCTTCGTTGTTAAAAGTCATGCGCAGCCATTCGTCGGCTATTATTTCGGAAGATAAGGTATGGTCCCAGGCCAGGCGGCCAAAACAATACCAGTTCGCTTGCCCAAAGAGGTGTCCGGTCCAGTTAATATTGTTTCCGATATTGGTAACGCCGGCCATACCCGTTACTTTATATTGAAATAAACTGCCGTCGACTACTTTGGCAACGGTAGAACCCGGGCCTTTCGCGTAGGTATCGGACTCTAACGTTTCTTTATACAAAGGTGCCTGGTACACCAGGTGCGTGGCCTGGCCTAAATATTCCTGGGTTATCTGGAATTCCATCATGAGCGGGGTTTGGGGCATAGCGCCAAACAGCGGATGAAAAATTTCGCGGGGCTGAAAATCTAAGGGGCCATTTTTAACCTGTATAATCACGTTGTCGCGGAATTTACCATTCAGCGGTTTAAATTCGTTGTAAGCTTGCTTGGTGCGGTCTTCGGGTACATTATTGTCGTAAACAAAGGCGCGCCACATTACAATACCACCCTGGGCCTTAACGGCATCGGCCAGCATGTTAGCCCCATCGGCATGGTTGCGGCCGTAATTTTGGGGACCGGGCTGCCCTTCCGAATTTGCTTTTACCAGGAACCCCCCAAAATCTGGAATGTAGCGGTATATTTCGGCTGCTTTCTTTTTCCACCAATCTTGTACCTGCGGATCTAAGGGGTCGGCGGTTTTTAAACCACCCACTTCCAAGGGCGCACTGAAACGGGCCGTTAAATATACTTTTAAGCCGTACGGACGAAAAGCATTGGCTAAGGCTTTTACCTTTTCTAAATAAGTAGGCGTTAAAATTAAAGCGTTGGCGTTTACGTTTGTAAGTACGGTACCATTAATGCCAATTGAGGCATTGGCGCGAGCATAATCCAAATACCGCTGATCGATATAATCCGGTAGTTTATGCCAGTCCCATAAAGAAAAACCAGCGTAACCACGTTCTACGGTCCGGTCCAGGTTATCCCAATGGTTTAGAATGCGATGCTTGGTTTTAGGAGCGCTGCTGATTTCTAACTGATCTATATTCTGGTTGGTTTGCAGCAGTCTCAAGAAGTGAAACGTGCCGTATAAAGCCCCGATATCGGAATTAGCCGCCACCACAATGGTTTTCTTCCGGTTAACCGGAGTGGTTAGAATAATATAACCTTCCGGCCCCACCTGGGCTAGTTTGTCGGTTAACTGTAATTCCTTTATTAAGGCTGAATTTTGCGGCGTTCCTATTATTAAGTTGCCTTTGCCGGATAGTTGTTTAACTTCGGATATAGCAGTGCCGAGCAAGCCGGGTAAAGCCAGTTGTAGTTCTTGCCTGATGACCGTAAGCGTAGGCGAGTTGCCCTGTATAACGTATTGCGCAACCTGGCTTCGGTAATCTTTTAATTTTTTAGCATCTTTAATAAGATCATACCGCTGCCACAACCGGTAACCATTCTCCGCCCGTACTGTAACGGATGTTAAACCAAATAAAAGCAAAAGCGAAAACAGAGGGAGGAGCTTTCCTATATGATGTCTCATTTTATAATTAATTTACTTTAAGGTTATTGCTTCTTGAATCTGGTTTTCGCAACGACGAATTCCGAATAACCAGTTCGGACCGTAGAATAATAGTATTGGTGCTGTTAATATCTAAAGACCCATTTAAATGGTTGATGAGGTTTCTCACGGCTACTTCGCCCATTTCGTAGCCGGGATAGTTTACCGTAGTCAGGTTCGGTTCCACCACCCTGGAAACCGGATCATTATTAAAGCCGACAACGGCTATATCTTCCGGAATAGAAATACCCGCTTGTTTTAGCGATTGCATACAACTAACCGCACAGGTATCGTTGGCTACAAAAATGCCATCGGGCAACGGGTTCATTTGCAATATTTGCTCAGTCGCGCTGCGGCCTGCTTCTTCGGAGAGATTGGTTTCAATGACGGCTGATTTTTTATACTCCAGTTCATGATCCATGAGGGCGTGCCGATAGCCTTTTAACCGGTCGGCATATACATTTCTTTTAAGATTGCCCGTAATGTGCACCATTCGCCGGCATCCTTGTTCAATCAGGTGGGTGGTTGCATCATAGGCCGCTTTCGCATTATCAATAATAATACCGGTACATTGTTTATGGTTAAAAACCCGGTCGAAGAATATAAGCGGAATACCTTTATTTATAAAGGCATCGAAATGGGCAATACTTTCGGTATCATACGCTAGCGAAACCAGTAAACCATCTACCCGGCTGTTAAACATAGTTTGGGCATTAGTTGCTTCTTTCTTCTCTGTTTCCAGCGATTGGCTTATCAGTAAATTATAACCGGCTTCGTTGGCTACTTTTTCCATACCGGCAATTACCGACGACATAAAGCTGCTATTAAGCCGGGGTACGATAATGCCAATGGTATTGGTACGCTGCCGCCGTAAATTACTCGCAAATGTATTTGACCGGTAACCCATTTCCTGGGCCATTTTGGTAATCTTCTTCTTCGTGTTTTTACTTACTGCCGGATGATCATTCAATCCGCGGCTTACCGTAGCCGGCGATATATTCAGCTCTTTGGCAATGTCGTAAATGGTTATTTCTTTTTTGGTATCACTTATGTACTGCATAGCTTAATTTAGATAACAAGAACGCTATAAACCAGCTGATCTCACAATGTAATCGATTGCAAGATATCTTAATTAACGAAATTAAAGCTGATAATACCCGCAATTTATTTAAATATATTTATTTACAAGTTCTTACGGATTAAAACGTTCGGATTCAGATACCTCAAGCAGCTTCGTTCAGCAATGAAACAAGAGTAATAATCCTATCATAAGTTGCTTTTCAACTGCTTTTGCTTGTTTTATTTATAGCTATTCCAAATCATTTTGGATGGATTGTATTTTTTATTGCATTTAATTAAATATTATCAAGTAAAATCCACATTACATTAATCATTAATTAAACAAATTGATTTATTTATTCCTAAATTGCTAAATTTCAATAATATACCTTATGCAATCGGTTGTTATTATTATTTTTATTAGGATATTTATAGCGCTAACATGTTCTTAAACTTTTGAAATTGAAATAAGCCACAACCTTATTCCTGATAAACCTTAAGCTATGCATACATATTCCCGAACTTCTTTTTCGCTTATTAGGCTGCTCATTCCTACTTTTTTTCCGATAGAGAGCAGTAGCAGCCATTATTCTTTTTATGAACTTCCGGAAAAGACGACATAACTTCTGCTTCGCCCTTCTGGAATAAGCTACTTCTTATGGCTTTTCGCATTGAACATCCAGAATAATCTCTTTATATATCTAATTATCTACCTAAACTTTAAATTATGAAGCATTTATTTTTACAAAAAGAACCCACTTCACCGCCTATAATATATAGGTTAAAAAGGATGAAAGTAATGCTTACAACCGCCGCAATGCTTTTCCTGCTGCTTAGTCGGGTAAATGCCCAGGCGCAAACCCGCGAACTAACGGGCCGGGTAACGGAAGAAAATGGCTCACCACTACCCGGTGTAAGTATTCTGATAAAAGGAACTACTACCGGTACCGCAACTGATACTGATGGCCGGTATAGTATTGCAGTGCCGGGCAACAATGCAGTATTGGTTTTTAGTTTTATCGGCTATACCACCAAAGAAGTACCGGCGGGTAATCAAACTTCTCTGAATGTCTCGCTGGCCCCGGATGCCAAAGCATTGGAAGAAGTAGTAGTTGTGGGTTATGGTGTTCAGCGGGCGGAAGCGGTAACCGGTTCCGTTGCTTCAATTAGTGCAGAAGAAATTACCCAAGTGCCATCGGGTAATATCACCCAAGCTTTGCAAGGGCGTTTGCCAGGGGTCGAGTTCTCGCAATCATCCTCCCAGCCAGGTGCCTCCATGCAAATCCGGATTCGCGGTACGCGCTCCATCTCTGGCCAAAATGACCCATTGGTGGTGCTGGATGGCATCCCCTTTCCTGGGTCTATCTCCGATATTAACCCCAACGACATCAAGAGCATTGATATTTTAAAGGATGCCTCGGCGACCGCCATTTACGGCTCGCGCGGCGCTAACGGTGTTATATTAGTTACTACCAAAACAGGGAGAGCAGGGCAAAAGCCACAAGTGAGCTATAATGGTTTTCATGGCGTAAAAAATGTTTTTGCCAGATATAACATGATGAGCGGCCCAGAACTTTTTGCGCTGCGTCAGGCAGCCGGACCTGGACAGTTTGCGGGTCAACTAGGGCCAGATGAGGCTGAGGATGTAGACACGGATTGGCAAGACCTGTTATACAAAACTGGTATCACAACGAGCCACGACGTAGGCGTTACGGGCGGTACGGAACAAGGGCGCTACAACTTCAGTGTAGGCTATTTTGAGGATGAAGGCGTGATTCCTACGCAGCAATACACCCGTTACTCCATGCGCGGCGGTGTCGACCAGGCAATTGGTAAACGTTTCCGCGTGGGCTTCACGACCTACAATAATTATAACCTGACGGAAGGCAACAACGTGGGCTTGTACAATATTCTAAGCTTATCGCCTCTTGCCAACCCCTACAATGCAGATGGAACACTGAAAAGAACCATTAGGATGCCGTTAGATGAATATTGGGTATATACAAGAGACATGTTAGAAGGAGGTGGTTTAGACGATCTATGGCTAAGCCAAACCAGGGCTTTTGCCACCTATAACACCCTGTACGGCGAAGTGCAAATCCCGGGAGTAGAAGGCTTAAAATACCGCGCCAACCTTGGCCTGAATTACCGCCAAAGTCAGGGAGGTGCCTACACTGCAGCCGGGATAAATAATATATTGGCAACCACCCCTTCCACTGCTTCTGTCAGTAACCAGGTTATTACCGACTACACCATTGAAAACCTGCTGACTTACGACCGCACCTTTGCCGAAAAACATAATGTGAATGTAGTAGGATTATATTCTGCCTCAGAAAACCAAATGAACGGCTCACGCGTGGAGGCAAGGGATATTCCATCCGACGCCTTCCAGTTCTATAACCTGGGCCAGGCCGCTGGCGAAATTAGAGTTGACCCTAATCAACAACCGTATGAAAGGTGGGGCTTGTTATCGTGGATGGGACGCGCCATGTATTCTTATGACGACCGCTATATGCTAAGCGTTACCGTACGCGCCGATGGCTCCTCCAGGCTGGCTCCGGGATATAAATGGCATACATATCCTGCCGTGTCGGCCGGATGGAATATCGCCAGAGAATCGTTTATGCAGGATGTTAGCCTCGTAAACATGCTGAAACTGCGGGTGGGCTACGGACAAACTTCTAACCAGGCTATTGCTCCGTACTCTACTCTTGGACGTTTAAGCACCGGGCCTTATAACTTTGGTCCTAATGGTTACGCAACCGGATATCGTCCAACGGAACTGCCTAACTCGGCATTGGGATGGGAGTATTCTAATACCTGGAATTATGGATTGGACTTTGCCCTCCTGAACAATCGCCTGTCGGGCACAGTAGAGTATTATGTAACGAATACCGACAATGTTCTGCTGAACTTAGATCTACCTCCTACATCGGGGGCGGAAAGCTACACGGCAAATATAGGGGCAATTCAAAATAAAGGCCTGGAGTTCTCGCTCAATGGGGTAATCCTGGAAGACCTCAACGGCTGGACATGGGAAGCCGGTGTCAATATATATGGCAACCGCAACAAAATTACATCGCTTGCTTCGGGGGCACCTGAAGATAGAACCAACTGGTTGTTTGTAGGCCACCCTGTCAATGTTATCTACGATTATGAGAGATTAGGCCTTTGGCAAGAGGGAGATCCCTACCTGAACATCCTGGAGCCGGGCGGCACTGTAGGTATGATAAAGGTAAAGTACACCGGCGGGTACAACGCCGATGGTACGCCTGTAAGGGCAATAGGGCCTGATGACCGGCAAATCCTGAACGCGAATCCTGATTTCCAGGGGGGCTTCAATACCCGCGTAGGGTATAAAGGTTTTGACCTGACTGCTGTGGCAGCCTTTCAGCGCGGCGGAATCCTCAACAGCACGCTCTACGGATCGGCAGGCTACCTCAATATGTTAAATGGCCGCCGGAATAACGTAAGCGTGGACTACTGGACACCGGAGAACACCGACGCCAGGTATCCAAATCCGGCAGGCTCAAGAAGTGGCGACAACCCTGAATATGGCAGTACCCTGGGTTACTTTGATGCCTCGTACCTGAAGATGCGCACCATTACCCTTGGTTATAACTTCCAAAGCAGCAATTGGCTGGGAAAAATTGGCCTCAGCAACCTGCGGCTTTACGCCACCGCGCAAAACCCGTTTGTGATGTTCTCACCTTACCACCGAGAATCAGGTATGGACCCTGAAACCAACTCATACGCCGACCAAAATATCGCGTCAACTGGTAGTGGTACCCCGACCCGTCTGCTGACGATTGGCACTAACACGCCATCCACGCGCAACTATCTGGTTGGTCTCAATTTCACATTTTAAAAAAAGAGAAAGATGAAATTTATAAAAAATAAAGCTTTTATAGGAACAGCCTTAATGTTAGCGCTGTCCGCGTCATCCTGCAAGGATATTTTAGAAGAGGAGCCACGCGCTACTTATACACCCGCATTTTTCCAAACCGAGAGAGGTATTCAGGGGGGATTAACGTCTATGTACGCCCACCTGCGCTACATATACGGGCAAGCTTACTACTATAATACCACCGAAACCGGTACCGATGAAGTAACTTATGCGCAGAGTGCTGACCAAAACTTTCTGGTCATGGACCTTTCCGGCCGGGGGGAAATTACTCCTCAGGATAGTCGTGCCGATGTATTGTGGGGAGCCGCGTTCTCTAATATCAATACTGCCAGCGGTGTTATTGAAAATGCGGCCGCAGTAGAAACTATTTCGCCGGCGTTGGTTGCCGAAGCCAGGTTCTTCCGCGGGTTCGACTACTTTCAATTGGTACAAACGTTTGGCGGTGTGCCGCTGGATTTGGGTGCAGGAGAACTTAAGTTTAACACCAGCCCTTCCAGATCCTCGGTGCGCAACACCGTACCAGAGGTCTATACCAGAGCCATATTCCCAGATCTGCTGAGAGCAGTTGAAGATTTGCCGGTAAGCCCCCGCGTAACCGGGGGTGTAACACAAACGCTGGCGCGCCTTTACCTGGCCAAAGCCTACCTGACGTACGCCTGGTGGTTGGAAAACCCCAACAACATTCCTACTTTTCCGGTAACTCCCCGAACCGATCCTGACGGACATAATGCCCAGTGGTATTTCCAGCAGGCATACGACGTGGCAACAGCTGGTATCGACAATCCGGGACCTTACCGTTTACAGGATACATACTATGACGTTAACTTAGGTTCAAACGACCGTAACAGCGAAATTATGCTGTACGCCGACCATACGGAAACAAGCGAATTTTATAATGCTTCTAGCCTTACTTTTAGTAATGGTAGCGCGCCCGAAAACTTTGCCGGTTGGATGATGACGTGGAATTACACCAACATTAGAAGCATTAATCCTAACACAAATAGTGCAATAAGTTCTGTTCAACGGGAAGCATCGCAAGACTTAGGGCGCCCTTGGACACGGATGGCGCCAACAATCGGTGTAATCACAAACACCTTTGCCGACAAAACAAACGACTCTCGCTACGACGGTACCTTTACAACCGTTTACCGTGGTAACTGGCCAAAAGGAGGTGTAAATGCAAATGTTGTGTATAACGCGAACAGTTTGCCAGTTTCCTCCGGTGGGGCCATCCTAACTTTCCTGAATGAGGAGCCAACGACGGCTATCAGCTATCCTAGCGGAGCAGGTAGAAGCGGTGTAGGTGCAGGAGAATTGCCTGGCAGATCTGACTTTGTGATATCACCACGTGGCATCAGCCGGATCGTGTATCCGGGCTTTTGGAAGCTTGGTCCTTACCGCACCGATAATGGTACTGGTTTAGGGCAGCCAAACGCCGCCAGTACCCGGCCTTTTAATATTGCCAAGTTCTCGGAGCTATACTTTGTAGCCGCTGAAGCAGCTGTGAAGGGAGCAACAGGAAGTAGAAGCGCCCGAGAACTGATCAATGTTATCCGTGCACGTGCCGGTATGTGGCGCTGGGTCAACAATGGGAATACCGAAAAAGTGGAAGACCGTAGCGCAGAGATGCTCGCTGCTACACCTGCAACTATAGATGTTAACTATATTTTGGCAGAACGCTCGCGCGAATATTATGGTGAGGGTTACCGCTGGTTCGATTTGACACGTACGCAAAAATGGGAAGAACTCGCTTCCACTTACCAAATTGCTGGAAACAACTACGGAGACCATACCCCTCAAACGGTAAAGCGCAACATTCAACCCTACCACTATCTGCGTCCCATTCCGCAAAATCAACTCGATGCGATGGAAGGCGCTACAGATATATATCAAAATCCAGGATATTAATCTGATGAATGATGATTAAAAAGATTGGTTGTTCTTATCGGGCAGCCAATCTTTTTAATTTTTATGATTTTTTATTAATGGTATTCAATATAACTCGCCTAAATAATACAAATTATCCCTTACATTCGGAATCAAAGGGTGAAACAATGCAATGGCTTGATTTGGTTAGAACCGGGAAATTGCTGGAAACAGTAAAGCTCTATAACCCTGGGGCAAGAAATAATACTTAACTCTACCAGGTATCAAGTACATTGACAGAATTAATAAGTGTGTAAATGGCTAATTCTTAATAAATTATTCAATATATGGTTGGACTTAAATTAATTTTGTCCACTTACCTAACATAATCCGCAATTCCAGATAGACCTGATTAGCAAGAGCTTTTTCCAAAATACTGGCTGTTAATTTATATTCAATAAAAAGCACAAAAACTATATTTACCTGTTACCAACAACTAAATTTAGTCTGCCTTTAAAAAGTAGCCCAGCTTATCTGTTTTACTTAAATTTAAATAGCGTATAATAGCATAAAAAGCCCAACCTATGGCAAGCTTTTACTTTATCTGCTACAATTAATTTTAAACTACATAAACCAGCCCGGCATTAAATTATGAAGTTTTTCTCCAGTTCAATTATTTTTTGTCTCTTAGTATTGGTCTTAACAGCATACAGCAGCAAAAAGCCCGCTAATCAGGTCGACTGGAAAAAAGTACAGGTACTGGTATACACTAAAAACGGGAAAGGATATGTGCACGATAATATTCCCAGCGCGGTAAAGGCCATTCAGAAACTCGGTCAGGAAAATAAGTTTAAAGTAGATGTTTCTGATGATCCAATGGTTTTCACTGTGGCCAATCTGAAGAAATATACCTTTCTTTTGTTTCCCAGCACCAATAACGATGTATTTGCTACCGATGAGCAGCGGGTGGCTTTCCGGCGGTATATAGAAGCAGGCGGCGGCTTTGTGGGGCTGCATTCGGTTACCGGTACCGAGCGCAATTGGAAATGGTTTAAAACCATGGTCGGCTGTACTTTTTTATGGCATCCGCCCTTTCAACCCTATACTGTACAGGTACTCGATAAAGAACATCCAACCGTTCAGGGTTTACCGGCCGTTTGGCAACGAGAAGATGAGTGCTATTTTGGTAAAGAATTTTATCCCGGTATAAAGGTGCTGATGGTGCATAATTTGAATTCGCTCCATAAAAATGAAGCCGAAAAAATAAAAGAGGCCTCCGGTTCCTTTCTGGATTATTATCCGGCTGCCTGGTACCAGCATTTTGACGGCGGTACGGTTTGGATAACCACTTTAGGGCACGACCAGCAATCGTATGCAGATCCGGTTTATATAAAGCACATTTTTCAGGGAATGCAATTTGTAGCGGGTCAGGTTAAAAAACTTGACTTTTCTAAAGCTTATGCGGCCTCTAAAGATACCCCCGTGCAATAATTAGTAATAACAGAAGCAAATTTTAAAATATATAGTATACCTTAAGTCAGAATTTGAGAACCTTAATAGCCTCAACTCTTTAATAAGTGAAAGGGTGATTATCAAAAATGAAATAAAATATCAATATAAAACTTACTAAATGTTTACAATTAAAGATAAAGTTATTGTAGTAACCGGGGGCACCGGTATTCTGGGAGGAGCATTTATTAAAGCTATTGCGGAAGCAGGTGGTAAAGTAGTAATTATTGGCCGCAATGAGGAAGTAGGTCAGGAACGGGCCCAAGAGGTGCAGGAAACCGGCGGAGATGCTGTTTTCGTGCAGGCCGACGTACTGAACGAAGTTGATTTACAGCGCGCCTGCGACCAGGTATTAGCTAAATATGGCCGCATAGATGGCTTAGTAAACGGCGCGGGAGGTAATGTGGCCGCTGCCGTTATTGCGCCGGATCAGGATATCTTTAATATTAATATTCCGGCATTGAAAGAAGCCTTCGATTTAAATCTTTATGGCACTATTCTGCCCACTTCCGTTTTCGGCCGCCACATGACCGAAAACGGGGGCACCATTATTAATATTTCTTCTATGGCGGCGCTTACGGCTATTACCCGGGTGCTGGGTTATTCCATGGCCAAAGCGGCTATCGATAATTTTACCCGCTGGATGGCCGTGGAATTAGCTAACCGGTACGGCGATAAAATCCGGATGAATGCCATTGCGCCGGGCTTTTTTGTGACGAAGCAAAACCGGCATTTATTAACTACGCCGGAAGGCGGCTACACCGCCCGCGGCGAAGCAGTTATCCGGAATACGCCCTATAAGCGGTTTGGCGAACCCGAGGAACTGAACGGAGCTCTCATCTGGCTTTTAAGCGATGCTTCTAAATTTGTAAATGGTGAAGTAATTTGCGTAGACGGCGGATTTCACATTTTTTCAGGCGTGTAAAAAACACTATAAACTATGAAAATGCGACAAACGTGGCGCTGGTTTGGCCTTCAGGATCCGGTAACATTACCGGATATCAGACAAACCGGAGCCGAAGGAATTGTATCGGCTTTACACCACATACCCCACGGCGAAGTATGGCCCGTAGCGGAAATACAAAAGCGAAAAGCCGAAATTGAAGCAGCGGGTTTAACCTGGGATGTAATAGAAAGTGTTACCATTCACGAATCTATTAAAACCCGCACCCACAATTACCAGCACTATATTAATTTATATAAAGAGTCGTTGCGCAACATAGCCGCTTGCGGTATAAAAATAGTTACCTACAACTTTATGCCGGTAAACGACTGGACCCGCACCGACCTGGATTTAGTAATGCCGGATGGCTCCCGAGCCTTGTATTTTAATTGGTTCGATCTGGCCGTATTTGATATTCACATCTTAAAGCGGGAAAATGCCGAACAGGATTACAGCCCCAATGTGCTGCAAGAAGCCGAAAGCCGGTTTAAACAATATTCTCCGGAGCAACTCGATTATATTGCTAATATTGTTATGTTCGGCATTCCGGGGGAGAAAAAGCAAACTTTGGCGCAGATGCGCGAAAAGCTGAGCTGGTACAGAGATATTGACGGCACGGCATTACGCGAAAACTTAAAATATTTTCTGCAGGAAATTGCCCCGGTAGCCGATGAGTTAGGCCTAAAACTAGCCATTCACCCCGACGATCCGCCATTTAACATTTTAGGCTTGCCCCGCATTGTTAGCACCGCCGCTGATTTAAAATATATCCTGGCGGCCGTTCCGAATCAAAGCAACGGCATCTGTTTCTGCACCGGTTCTTTGGGCGCCAATCCGCAGAACAATTTACCCGAAATGGCTAAGGAAGTCGGCGAGCGCATTCATTTTGTGCATTTACGCAATGTAAGCAAAGACGAGCACGGCAACTTTTTTGAAGACGACCATTTAGGCGGCGATGTGGATATGTATGCCGTAATGAAAGAAATTCTTACCGTTCAGCAAACCGTAGCGGAGCCCATTCCTTTCCGGCCCGATCATGGCCACCAAATGATGGACGATTTAAATAAAATTACCAATCCGGGATATTCCTGCATTGGCCGGATGCGCGGCTTAGCCGAATTACGCGGCTTGCAACTGGGTATTTGCCGGGCCGAAGGCTGGTAATACCAGAAGCAAAATATTGGTGGCGGCATTAAATTATTAGGTGGGATAAACAGATAAATAGCGCATGAAAACTTTTATAAACGATAATTTTCTTTTACAAACCGAGGCAGCTCAGCAATTATATCATGATTATGCGAAAGAGCTGCCTATAATTGATTATCACAACCATTTGCCGCCCGAATCGATTGCGCAGGATGAAACCTTTGCGAACTTAACGCAAATCTGGTTAGCCGGCGATCATTATAAATGGCGCGCTTTACGGGTATTGGGCATTGAGGAAAAATATATAACCGGGGCGGCTTCCGACGAAGAAAAGTTTATGACCTGGGCGGCTGCCGTTCCTTATACCATGCGCAACCCGCTGTACCACTGGACCCACCTGGAGCTAAAAAATTCCTTTGGTATAACCGAGCTTTTGTCCGAAAAGAATGCCCGGGAAGTTTATAATCATTGTAATAAATTACTACAAACGCCGGCGTTTTCCAGTCGCAGTTTATTGGAAAGTTATAAAGTAGAAATGGTCGGCACCACGGATGATCCTACGGATGATCTGCATTACCATAAACAAATAGCTGATGCGGATTTTGATACTAAAGTACTGCCTTCTTTTCGCCCGGACAAAGCTTTTAACTTAGCGAGCGGCGATGCTTTCCGGGCGTATCTGCAACAACTTGCCGAGGTAAGCGAAGTAGAGATTCTGGATATTAATAGCTTGCTGGAAGCCCTTAAAAATAGGATAGAATATTTTCATGCGCACGGCTGCCGGGTTTCCGATCATGGGTTAAGTTATATTCCGTTGCCCAAGCAGAAAAGCAATAACCTAAACCAAATATTTACCAAAGTTTTAGCCGGCAACGACCAGGAAGCCGTTGCTTACCAGGAAGAGTTTACCCGCTTTATATTGCTGGAACTTTGCCGGGTGTACCACCAATACGGTTGGGTGCAGCAGTTTCATCTGGGCCCTTTACGCGATAATAACACGCGCAAGCTCCACCTGTACGGTCCCAATACTGGTTTCGACTCTATCGGCGATTTCAATCAGGGTTTGGGTTTAACCACTTTTTTAGATGATCTGGAAAAAACCAACCAACTGGCCAAAACTGTTTTGTACAACCTAAACCCCGCCGATAATGCGGTTTTTGCTGCCATGACGGGCAATTTCCAAGGCGAGAAAATTAAAGGTAAAATTCAGTTTGGCTCCGGGTGGTGGTTTATGGACCAGTTAGACGGTATGAAAGATCAGATTAATACCCTTTCTAACATCGGGCTGGTCAGTTGCTTTATTGGCATGCTGACCGATTCACGCAGCTTTCTTTCGTTTTCCCGGCACGAATATTTCCGGCGGCTGCTCTGCGATATTTTCGGCAACGACATAAAACTAGGTTTACTGCCGGCGGATATTCCCTGGATCGGGAAATTAGTTCAGGATATCTGCTACTATAACGCCCGCAACTATTTTCCGCTGAACCAAAAAACCATTGCCCATGCCACTGCCTAAAATTATCTATCCACTTGGAAGTACCGTTTCTACAACTTTACTACGAAATTCCGTCCCAACAGAAACAGTTGCCTCAACCTCAATAGCCCAGCAGGAAAAGTGACTATTCATTATCAGACGGAAAGCCTGTCGCAAGCACCTTGCTTTTAGCAGCAATTCACCACAAATACTTTAGCACATGAAAAATTCCCAGTTTAATCGGCGCAAGTTTATCAAAAATACCGTTTCTACTGCTGCCGGAATGGCCTTGTTCTCAGCTTTACCTCAAGAAACATTTGCTATTACGCCTGGTTCTTTGCCCCATAAATCAGAAAGCAGTGGTTTAGAAAAAAAACCGGAAAAATTAGCGGCACCCCGCATCCGGTTTTCTGTTATCGGTATTAATCATAATCATATTTATTCGCAGGTGCAGGCAGTGGAGCGGGGTGGGGGTGAGTTTGTTTCTTTTTACGCCCAAGAGCCGGATTTGGTAGCGGCCTTTGCCAAACGCTTCCCCCAAGCCAAACTGGCGCGCAGCGAAAAAGAAATACTGGAAGATAAATCCATTCAACTGGTTCTTAGTTCCATTATTGCCGCTGAACGGGCGCCGCTGGGCATCCGGGTAATGCAACACGGGAAAGACTACATGTCCGATAAACCCGGCATCACGACCCTCGAACAATTGGCCGACGTGCGCCAGGTACAGAAACAGACCAAGCGCATTTATTCTATTATGTACAGCGAACGCTTCGAAAACCGGGCAACGGTTAAGGCCGGAGAATTAGTTAAAGCCGGGGCCATTGGTAAAGTTATTCAGACCATTGGCTTAGGGCCACACCGGATGAATGCCCCCAGTCGCCCGGAGTGGTTCTTCGACCGCAAGCAGTTTGGGGGCATAATCTGCGATATCGGCTCGCACCAATTCGATCAGTACCTTTATTTTACCGGCACTACGAAAGCCAATATAGTGGCCTCCCAAATCGGTAACGTCAATCATCCGCAATATCCCCAATTTGAAGATTTCGGCGATGTAATGGTGCGGGGTGATGGCGGTACCGGTTATATCCGGGTTGATTGGTTTACGCCCGACGGGCTAAAATCTTGGGGAGACGGACGCCTGACAATTTTGGGTACCGATGGCTTTATTGAAATTCGTAAGAATATTGATATTGCCGGGCGGGAAGGAGGAAACCACCTTTTCCTAACCGATCAGAAAGAAACCCGGTATATTGATTGCAGCCAGGTAGCACTGCCCTACGGCGAACAGCTGGTAAACGACATTGTGAATCGTACCGAAACCGCCATGACGCAAGCGCATTGTTTTCTGGCCACCGAACTAGCCTTAAAAGCCCAGCACCAGGCGCAAAAAGTTACGCTTAAAAGTTGAAATTAGTCCGCCTCAGGAGAAGTTTATCTTTTTGGTTAGGGTTTCACTATTAACAACAAGGTAAACGAACATTGACTGGGCATAAAAGAAGTGAATTTATTTGATGGCGTGTAGTAGCTGCCCAAAGAAGTTTAGAAATAATAATACGCTGTTCCTAAGATTATCGCTCTTACACTATAGCTATATTTATAAATTAATACGCAACCTAACCAGTACTTTATTTAAATTTAAAACCATGATTTATCATCTGAATTTAAAAAATTCTCTTAGCACCTTAGCTATCGCCTGTGTTTTGGGTAGCGCCTGCCAAAATAAAAAAGTTGCTGACAACGAAAATGCTGCTGACAATAAAAATGCTGCTGTCGAGCAAAAACTTACATCCGATCCCTTGGTTACCGATATCTATACGGCCGACCCTTCGGCTCATGTGTTTAACAATAGGATTTATATCTATCCTTCGCACGACATAGAATCTAATGTTGCCATGAATGATGATGGCGGGCATTTTGCCATGACCGATTATCATATTCTTTCTATGGATGAAGTAGGCGGTAAAGTAACCGACCATGGCGTAGCTTTAGATATAAAAGATATTCCCTGGGCCGGTCGGCAATTATGGGCACCCGATGCCGCTTTTAAAAATGGTACTTATTACTTGTATTTCCCAGTTAAAGATAAGTCCGATGTATTCCGGATTGGCGTAGCTACCAGTTCTTCTCCTACTGGCCCTTTCAAACCAGAACCGCAACCTATCGCCGGCAGCTTCAGTATTGATCCAACAGTTTTCACCGATACCGATGGCCAATCTTATATGTATTTTGGGGGTATTTGGGGCGGACAACTGCAACGTTGGCAAAATGGCAAATACGATGCTAATGGCTCCAAAACCGATTCGCAGAAAGAAAACGAACCGGCTTTAACCGCCAAAGTAGCCCGCTTAAGTGCCGATATTAAGTCGTTTGCGGAGCCGGTAAAAGATGTTGTTATTCTGGATGAAGCAGGAAAACCTTTATTAACCAAAGACCATGACCGGCGTTTCTTTGAAGCTGCCTGGATGCACAAATACAACGGTAAATATTATTTCTCTTACTCTACCGGCGATACGCATTTTATCTCTTATGCCATTGGCGATAACCCTTACGGCCCCTTTACTTACCAGGGCGTAATCCTGAAACCCGTTGTAGGCTGGACCAATCACCATTCTATTATAGAATTTAAAGGAAAATGGTATTTGTTTTACCACGATAGTAAACTGTCGGGTGGGCAAACCCATTTACGCAGCGTAAAGGTTACTGAACTCTCTTACCGGCCCGACGGCACCATTGAGACCATTGATCCGGAAAAGTTATAATTAGCTTGGAGCATTAATATTTAAATATATTGCTTGAATAAAATAAATAAATGGCGGCCAGAACAAAACCATAGGTCGTTTTAATGCAGGAGTTAATGTAACGCTACTTTTTAAAATCAGGAAAATCACGCAATTTCCTAATTTAGAGAAGTAGCGTTTTTATTGTACCGCGATCGAAAACAAATACATTCAAAAAGATTTCTGATCTTTGGACCAGATGTTACCTGCTGATTTATTTTCTAACTTACCTGATTTACCGGTTAAAGAAGCTTTACCACGGCTACTCAATGCCTTAGCCACTAATGCCCGCATTGTGTTAGAAGCGCCACCCGGCGCCGGTAAAACAACACTGGTACCGCTGGCTTTACTGCAAGCTGACTGGCGCAACAGTGGCAAAATAATTATGCTGGAACCCCGGCGTTTGGCCGCCCGGGCCGCCGCGCAACGTTTATCCGATTTACTGGGCGAACCGGTAGGGCAGACCGCTGGTTACCGGGTGCGTATGGAACAGGCTATCTCCGGTAAAACCCAGATTGAAGTAGTAACCGAAGGTATTCTTACCCGGCTTATACAAGATGATCCTACCCTGGAAGGTATTGCAGCGATTATATTTGATGAATACCACGAACGAAGCTTGCAGGCCGATTTAGGTTTGGCCCTGGCTCTGGACGCCCAAGCAATTTTACGCCCCGACCTGCGCCTGCTGGTAATGAGTGCTACTTTGGATGCTGCTGCCGTAGGCTCCTGGCTTAAAGCGCCCGTTATCCGCAGCGAAGGTCGTATGTTCCCCGTGGAAACTTTTTATTTATCCCCGGCCGAAGTAGCCGCTGCAGGCCAACGACCAGCTGAGCGACTGCTGAACCTGGTACCCAAAACCATCCGGACAGCTTTAACCAAACACCCGGATGGTGATATATTAGTTTTTCTGCCGGGCTTAGGCGAAATGCGGCAAATAGCCCAACATTTGGAAGAAAAGCTACCCGCCGAAACACAACTGCATTTGCTGCACGGGGAACTTAGCCTGACGCAGCAGCAAGCGGCCATTCAGCCTGCTCCAACCGGTGAGCGCAAAGTAGTGCTGGCCACCAGCATTGCCGAAACCAGCTTAACCATCCAGGGTGTAAAGATAGTTGTAGATGGGGGCTTGGCCCGGGTACCTAGATTTATGCCCCGCACCGGTCTTACTACCCTAGCTACCATACCGGTTTCCCAAGCCGCCGCCGATCAGCGCCGGGGCCGGGCCGGGCGTCTTGGTCCGGGTATTTGCTACCGGATGTGGTCCGCTGCCGACCAACTACAACTACCCGCCCGCCAGGCTCCGGAAATAAGTGAAGCCGATCTGAGTGGCTTAGCTTTAGAATTAGCCGTTTGGGGCACTAAAGATATTTTTTCCTTGCAATGGTTAGATGCGCCACCGGCGGCAGCCCTGGCCTTAGCCCGCAATTTGTTAATACGCCTGGAAGCCATTGACGAAGCGGACAAGCCCACCGCCCACGGGAAAGCTTTAGCCAGATTGGGTTTAGCGCCTCGCTTAGGCCATTTGGTAATGCGGGGGCACGAAATAGGCTTAGGCAGCACCGCCTGTGCCCTGGCTTCTTTATTATCTGAACGGGATATGCTGAAATCCATGCAACTATCCCGGGAAAGTACGCTGCCTGATTTGCCACTCCGCCTGGAAATAATAGCTGGTAAACGGCCACCTACTTCTGGGTTTGTAACCGATGATAAGGTGCTGCGCCGGATAAAAGAACAGGCCCGGAATTTGCGCCAACGCTTACGCGAGCCCGACAACACCATCTATCCGGAAGCGGCTGGTTTACTTACCGCCCTGGCTTACCCCGACCGAATGGCTCAAAAAGAATCTTCCGGACGGGTACGGCTCATCTCGGGACAACGGGCCCTTTTACCTACCGAATTATTTGGGGAAGCAGAATTTTACGGCGTAGCCCATCTGGAAACTGGTAACAAACCCCGGGTTTTACTAACAGCGCCTATAACTAAAGCTGATATTCTGAAGTACTTCAACCAGCAGTTGGAACAGCAATCGGAAGTAAAATGGGATGCCAACACGGAGCGGGTAATAGCCCGGCAGATTACCCGCCTGGGAGCACTTATTCTGGAAGAAACTACCCAGTCCCAACCTAACCCGGACTTAGTAGCGGCGGTACTGTTACAAGCTTTACTTGAAAAAGGGATTGATCGTTTACCCTGGTCTGATGAAGCCCGGCAAACCCGGCAACGATTACAGTTTCTGCACGGGTTAGAGCCAGCTAAATGGCCGGATAGGTCGGATAAGCAATTAGAAGAGACAATTGCTAATTGGATGTTGCCCCACTTGGTTGGTTTGCGTACCCTGGAGCAAGTTTCCCGCCTGGATTTAAACCAAATACTACTGGCTGATTTAACGTGGGAGCAACAGCAAGAGATGGGCCGGTTGGCACCGACCCACCTGGAAGTACCCAGCGGCTCCCGCATAACGTTGGATTATTCTGACGTATCTTCTCCGGTATTGGCAGTGCGTTTGCAGGAAGTATTTGGCCTTTTGGATACGCCCCGGATTGGTGGCGGTAAAGTACCCTTACTTATTCACCTGCTATCACCCGCTTCCCGCCCCGTACAGGTAACCCGCGATCTGCGTAGTTTCTGGAACACGGGTTATTTTGAGGTCCGGAAAGATTTACGGGGCCGCTATCCCAAACATTTCTGGCCCGATGATCCGCTCTCGGCCATACCTACCCGGGGAATAAAAAAAAGACCTATTTAACGGTAATTGTTGTGGGATTATGGGAACCTTCTTTTAATTCATATTATAGAACTATAGCCGGAAATTAGAACCCTAAACCTGTTCTTGAAAAAAGTGGGACAGGTAAATGTCCAAGGCCAGGCTGCTATCCCAACAAAGCCGGTACAAGTACTGGCATGAAGACTAAAATTTTAATTAATTTTTTAATATTTTCTTAAACTTAAACCTGCAATATACACCACAAGAAAAAAGAACCTTATGCTAAAAATATCTACTTATAAAAACGCAATAATTACCTACTTCCTATTTTGTTTAGGAGCTTGTTCTATTCAGAAAAACGCAGGTTTTAAACCGGAAAGCAGCCTTGTTTCCACCATTGATAAAAACTTTAAGGAAGGGGCAGAACAGTATAAAGTAATGATGAAAAACCTGCCTCCTGATCAGTTTCCCCGGAACTACAATGCCAAGACAGGTAAATTAGTAACCAGCGGCTCTGATTGGTGGTGCAGTGGTTTTTACCCGGGCACGCTTTTATATCTCTATGAACAAACTAAAGAGCAGGCGTTGTATCAGGAAACGGAGCGCATTCTGAAAGTGCTGGAAAAGGAGAAATATAATACCTCTACCCACGATTTAGGCTTCATGATGTTTTGCAGCTTTGGTAATGCCAACCGGATCGCCTCCAAACCAGAGTACAAAGAAATATTGGTAACCAGTGCCAAATCGCTGTCCAGCCGCTTTAACCCGAAAGTAGGAGCCATTAAATCTTGGGATTCTAAGCCGTCGGATTTTATAGTGATTATTGATAATATGATGAACCTGGAATTACTGTTCTGGGCTACGAAAGTTACCGGCGATTCCAGCTTTTATAATATAGCGGTTACGCATGCCAATACTACTATGAAAAACCATTTCCGCCCCGATTACAGTTCTTACCATGTAGTAAATTACAATACTGAAACTGGCGCCGTGCAAGAAAGAAAAACAGCTCAAGGCTTTGCCGACGAATCGGCCTGGGCACGCGGACAAGCCTGGGGACTTTATGGCTATACCGTTATGTACCGTGAAACAAAAGATAAAAAGTACCTCGAACAAGCACAGCACATCGCAGATTTTATGTTGCATCATCCTAATTTACCTGCTGATCAGATTCCTTACTGGGATTTTAATGCACCCAACATCCCGAATGCTTTAAGAGACGCTTCGGCTGGTGCTATTACCGCGGCCGCGCTCCTGGAGTTATGCCAATACGCGGATAAAGAAAAAGGCAATAAGTATTTTACCTCCGCCGAAAACATGATTAAAGCGCTATCATCCGCTAAATACAAAGCTGCTCCCGGCACCAACGGCGGCTTTATTCTGGAGCATGGGGTTGGTCATCTTCCACAAAATTCGGAAGTAGATGTTCCGCTTACCTACGGCGATTATTATTTTGTAGAAGCAATGATCAGGTATAAGAATTTCCGGTAAGCTCTAAACATCAAGTCAAGGCTGTGGCTATTTTGACCTAATATGTGTATAGTTGAAAAATTATGGAAGAACAAAAGAATAATCCGCTGCACGGCAAAACCCTGGAGACAATATTGATTGAATTAGTAAATTATTATGGTTGGGAAGAGTTAGGCCAGAGAATCAGAATTAATTGTTTTACTGTAAATCCCAGTATTAAATCAAGTTTACAGTTTCTGCGCAAAACACCTTGGGCTCGTAAAAAAGTAGAAGATTTGTACCTGAAAATACTTTAAAACAATTTATATTATTAAAAGAGAGGTACACGATATAAAATAATGTCTACGCTCCCGCAACGTTTGCCAGCATTTATTTTTATTTCAAGTTGGCAGAACTGAGAACTTCCGCCTAAGTGAGCAGGAAAGCAGATACCTTGTTTATAAAAATAAAAAAGGAAGCTATTGCTTCCTCTTAAATCTAATCTGATTAGAAATTATAAAGTTATTTAACCTTATTTGTCAGCTTCGTAACCAGCTAATTTAATCATTTTGTTGTAGTTACCTAAAAGAAGGAAAGAAGGTGCCCATTGTCCTACGAACAATGCTTCTTCATCTTTTTTCATAATTTTTAAGGTCGCAGAAACAGCCATAGAGCCTAATGCCGCCCATAAAAATATATCGGAAGGTAACTTAGAAGTATATTTCTCAATAGCGGCGGCTACTGGTCCTTCTTTATGCTCCGGGTTTACACTATCTGCTTTGTTTTTTAATTCTTGTGCGTCCATAGTTTTAATGTTTAAAAAGTGTATATGCCTATGAAAACGTATAAGTATTTATATTGTTTACAAAAAATATAAAAAAAGCGCCGGATAATATTTTAAAACCCCCGGTCACTTCATGTATAAGCCTGATTACTATCTAGTAATTTCTTCCTATATTCTTTTACGGCAAAATAAATACCTTTATAAGCGGAAGAAAAATATCAATACAGATAAGATAAAGCTTTACAAAGACTTACAAACCCGGGAGCTGTTAATTTTAAAAGAGCAAGGTATACTGGCCCTTTTTATTGACTTTAACCGGTACTTCTCTTTTTAACTTACCTGCACTTTCTCCCGAATACTTAATTGTATAAACTGGTGTTTCGGCAAAACGCGAAGCAACAATTACTTCAGTGCTATCGGCGTGAGCAGTAAATAAGTCTTTTACCAACCGGGGGTTATTATTGTCTTTAGATAAGTGCGCCAGTAAAATATGGCTCATGTAAGCCGGCTTATACCCCCGAAATAAATCTAAGGCTTGCTTGTTAGATAAATGGCCTTTATCTCCTCTTATGCGTCGTTTCAATTGGGCCGGATAATAACCCTGTTCTAATAAGTCGTCGTCGTAATTGGTTTCCAGAAAAGCCGCATGGCATTGGGCGAAATGCCGGATCACGTGATCGCAAGGGGTGCCAATATCGGTAAATACGCCTACTTTAATTTCCTGATAATCCACCACAAAACTGTGCGGATCGGCAGCATCATGAAACTTAGGAAAGCCGGTAACAAAGAGTTCTCCCACCTGTACGGGTTTATAAGCGCTGAGCGGCATTACCAAAACGTCGTCCCAACTCAGCTTGATATTATTGCGGGTACCCGTAGAAATATAAACAGGTAGGTTGTATTTCTTTGCTAACACCGGTACACCGCTAATATGATCGGTATGTTCGTGCGAAATAAAAATAGCTTTTACTTTATCCAGTGCTAAGCCCAGGCGCAGCATTCGTTTTTCGGTTTCGCGGCACGAGATACCAACATCCACCAAAACTGCTTCCTGCTCATTACCAATGTAATAACAGTTACCATTACTACCCGAATTTAAAGATGTAATATACAATTGCATGTTGATACAAAGAAACCAGATTTTAAGCTTTTATTCAACTATATAGAATTTAGCAATTGCAATTTTTCGAAGTTATTGCCTCTGATTTATCCAGTTATCAACAGTATAATCTCGCCTATATGTTGATTCATTACATGTCTAAAGTCGGCTGCTGGTGCTGTCTGCATGTTATAATATTAACCAGGCCGGCGAGCTTTTATCAATTTCCGTTTCTTCTTTTAATCAGTGGAAAACTTTAACAGAATTAACATTTAACTTTGATATAACATTATAAATAATGCCTGCTTACCTTAAAAAAATTAGCCCTATCTTAATCAATAAACTATTCCAAAATGTTATGGTAGATGAAGTAAGGTTTATAAAATTATATGTTGACTTATACACATTAGAATAAGTACAAATTAATCGCTCTAAATTGTAGTGCAGTTTTTTGCTCGCTCTGGCTCCGCATAATTGATTCAGAGATGCGCTAAATAGCTGCTAATTATTTAATAAGCTTACAATTACTTCGCTTTTAGAAATTACCTTTAACAAAAATGAATAACGTTTCTCTTTATCTTCGCCGTAGAGGTTTATCTCAATGCTTTTATGGTATAAATAAGAAGGAATGTACTGGATGAGCTCTTTCTCATACTCTTCTGTTTTGCGGTGCAGTTTACTTATTCGTTGTTCGGTACGCGTTATTTCCGATTCATGGTGCAAAGCAATATCTAGCTCCTCCCACTTAATATAATCTATTTTTGTTTTGGGTCTATTATCTTTTAGAAACTGTAACTTTTTCTGTTCTTCTTTTAAAACCGAAGTTAGTTTAACAAATGTTAATAATTGGTGCGCTAAAGTTTTCTCAGAAGATGGCTTAAAAGGAATCATTACAAGTAAGATTATGTATTTTCTACCAAGTAAAAACCAGATAACTGGGTTGTAAGTTTAAGAGAAAATATCTTTTGTAAACATTAAGTAAAATGTTTTAAACAAATTTACTTATATAAGAATAGCTATCTTTTCTCTTATTGTTTTTATGTATATAAAAGAGCTTTTTTAAAAATAAAAGCAGTATATAACTAAATGTTATTCACACTACTTTTTGGGCGTTCTTTTTGGCTCTCGCTGGCCAGCAGGTGCTGCTTGCGTTATATTTTTCGCTTTGCCTGCGCTCGATTTAAAATTATTTTTACCTGTTGATCGGTTAGCAGCGCTTTTCGGATTATCAACATTCCCTGTTTTGCTACTGCCGCGGGAAGAACTAGAAGTTTTACTAGTCTGGTTTAAACTGGCCCGGGGTTTAGGCGCTCGGTCCCGGACGATTTCACTTTCCTCATCATCGTAAATACCAGCTAACTCTTGGCTCCGGGTAATTTTATTTTTACTCGCGGCTTTGCCATTTACAATACTTTTAAGGTTATTAACCTCTGCTTCGTTCAGAACTCGCCATAAACCTATTGTTAGTTTTGCAGGAGTAAAGTTAGCCAATCGGGTTCTTTGTAAACGAGTTACCTTATAACCTAAATCTTCACACAATTTTTTAACGTGGTGGTTTGTATTAGGCTCCAGCACTATCCTAAATTTATTCGGGCCTTCTTTCACCGCAAAATTTTTCTTTTGAGCGGGGCTGTAGCCAAAAGTGCCGGTTTCACCTATTCGGGCTATAAATTCCGGCGTAATCATCTTATCTACAGTAACCACATACTCTTTCTCGAACTTAGTATCGAACTTGGTCATTTTTCGTACCAGTTCGGTATCGTTGCTCAGGAACATGAGGCCTTCTGCCTCGCGGTCCAGGAAACCGATGGGCAGGATAGAGGCCGGATAATTAAGAGCCCGAATTATATTATTCTTCACTGACAGATCGGTAGTAGTAGCAATGCCGGTCGGCTTGTTAAATAAAAGAAAAACCGGCTCTTCATGCCGAATAGTTAATGTTTGGTCATCAATCCGCACTTTATCTTTGGCCGTTACTTTCATGCCGGGTCCCGGTATTTTCCCGTTTACAGATACCCGGCCTTGCTCAATTAGTTTGTCAGCTTCTCTTCTGGAACAAAATCCTGAATCGCTAATTAATTTATTTAATCTTTTTGGTTCCATATTTTAAAATGTATCAGGGAGAAGCAGTTGCTTTGTTATTGTTTAACGGTATAACGTAATCAGAAGAAAGGAAAGCTAAAAAATAGTTATAACAAATACAAAGATAAGCTTTTAGAAGCCTGGTGCACCTACCTGGCAAAACTTGCTTTTATATGATCTAAGTAACCTGACAAAAGTATTAGGATGTAAGTTTATATACCGTATTGTTTTACCGATACTTTAATTTGAATTGTTGCTTAAGTAATAGGTTATGCTTGCTCTAACTTAAAAAGTGCCCCTAATTATAAGAGAGGACTGTTTTTGCCTGGGATACAGAATTGAGTTAAGCCAATAATTATTTCCCGCTAAACGTATAAAAGCCCTGGCTAAATAACCAAGGCTTTTAGAATAAGATTTACTTTGCTATCAGTTGCGCAATTATCTAATTTTTCTGGGTAGTATCGGTATTAACGGGAGCAGCAGCTGGTTTTGGTTTTTTAAATAAGCTGTTTAACTTTTCAGATGCTTTATTCTTCAGGTTTTCTTCGGCTTGTTTGCGTTTAGCTTCCAGTTCCGTTCTAACTTTATTTTCGGTTTCCACGCGCTTGGCTTCCAACACGCTTTTAATACTATCCTGGGCTAATTGCTTTTTCTCTTCTAAGTTAGATTTAGCTACTTCCAGTTTACTTTGCACGATATTTTTTACCATATCTTTGGCCTGGCCTTTCGCACTACCGCCCGCCAAAGAAACTTTCGGGTTAGTAAGCGTACCGCCAATGTTTAAGTTCATGGTAACCCGATCCGTGCCTTTAATGTCTTGCAGCCCGGTCAGCGACGTGAGTTTGGCATTTAAGGCATTTCCTATTTTGCCGGTGGGTACATCTAGCGCGGTTACATAAGCAATGTTTCCATCTGCGTTATTCGTACCGCCTACAGTCATTTTTATATCTTTTACATTTATATCAAACGGTTTTACTACCAGGTTCCCACCTACAATTTCGGCCGCAAAATCTTTGTTTTCCACTACCAGGTTTCTTACTTCCGTTAAGTTGGTTAGTTGGCTTATTTTTTCCAGCACTTGCACGTTTGTTACCACCGCCCGCACTACTTCTACTAAGCCCTTACCGGTCAGGGTACTGTAAACCGGCATCATATTCTGGCCTAATTCCCCGGTGAAATTAAAGTCGGTAGAAAAATTACCGTCTAGCAGGTGCGCAATAGGAGCCAGGGTTTTTACGGTATTAAAAGCATTGTAAGCCGATTTAAAATCCAGATTTTTAATATTTAAACCTATCGAAAAGAGCGGGTGCTGCAAGTCTTTGGTATTATAAGAGCCGGTGGTTACAAAAGAGCCCCCCAGGGTATTAAAGGCAACGTTTTCCAGGCGAGCTACTTTATCTTTTATAGTAACGGTTCCCCGCACATTGTCCAGCTTAAGGTTGCTGTATACTACCTGTCCGGCCGAAGTATTCAATACAAAATCAATATTTTCGGGCACGGCTACTACGCCTTCCGAAGCTGATTGGGTAGGTTCTCCGCTAAATTCATCTACCATCCATTCGTTTACATCAAACTGCTTAGAACTTAAGTTCATGGTACCGCGCAAAGGCTGGTTTTCCGCAAACAAGTAGCCCATGTAATTGGATATAGTACCGTTCACCTGGAAATCGCTTTTACCCAGTAAGCCTTGCATTTGCTGCACCTGAATTTTATCGTTGTTAAAAACCGTGCTGGCTTTAGTAACTTTCATTCCTTGCGGCAAGTCTTTGCTTATATAATAGAGATTATTTACCTGCATAGTTCCGCTGGAGGTAATATTGGCGTATTGACCAGCATCAATATCGGTCATTTTACCTTTAGTGGCCACATCGGCATTAATACGTCCGGACAGGGTCATATCATCCAAGGGAAATATCTTCGTAATTTTAGTTAAGTCCAGTATTCCTTTTATGCGGGCATCAAAGGCTGGTTTATCTATATCCTGAATGGTTACGCGTCCTTCCAGCGGCTCTCCGTCCAGCAGCATATTAAACCGGTCTACCTGAATGCGGGTATTATCGGTATTGCCGGTGGTATTTGTTACCAGAGAGCTCATGTTTAACTGCTCAATCGGAGCCGGAAAGTCTTTTGATTTTACGTAGCCGTTGCTCAGGTTCAGGCGGGCGTTTACCACCGGCATTTGGGTTTTGCTGTAAGTACCTTTGGCCTGGCCGTCTACGTTCAGTAAACCCCGCAAAATCATGCCTTCTACCGGAAATACTTTGGTCATTTCGGCCAGGTTGATGTTGGCTTTTATATTTCCATCTACCTGCATCGGCTCCAGGCCATTTATAATAGCCCGCGCATCTACGGGGTTTTTGCCTAAATCCAGGTGAAATTTGTTTATCTGAATTTGGGTGTTATTTACGTTCCCATCGGCATTATTTACTTTCATATCTACGTTGATATTAGTGGCGGCCTGGGGCAGGTCGGGGTATTTAAAGCGGCCATTCGTTACCTGCAGTTCGGTACCAAAACCCGGCAGCGATACTTCATTGAAGCGGCCTTTTACATACCCTTTAAAAGCCATTTTACCGTCAGTATCTATGTCTTTAAACTTTTCGGTAAACATGCCCGGTACAATAGATAAGATATTTCTAAACCCGGTTTCGGCCGCCTGGAAGGTCAGGTCCAGGTCAATATCGTCAGCTGGCATAAGAATAGAGCCGTTAAAGCCGAACGGAAATTCATTAATCCGGATTTTATTTTCTTTAAAGGTGTATTGCGATTTATTCAAATCCATACCCAGGGTAACATTGGCATTCAGTTTTGTATTTTCGAGGTAATTAATGCCGCCATAAGTAAAGGTAAAAGCATCGGCGGTGGTTTCGGATACCATATCGAATACATTTTGGGCAAAGTCGCCGCTGCCGGTATGGTTTACCTTTTTAGCCACCATCCCCATCGGCATGCTTAAGTCTTCGTAAACCAGGTTACCATTCCGGATTTCCCACTTCTTGATAGCCATTTTAAAATTAGTAGTATCGGTGTCAGCTGGTGCCGTAGTAGTAGTATCGGTTTTAAATATATCCCAGTTTGCCCGGCCACTTTTAAGTATTACTAATTTTATGCTGGGGTCTTGTAACAAAACGGATTTTACTTTTAACTCATCCCCGGTAATTACACTCATTAGGTCCAGGCCCATACTAAAACCAGGAAGGGCAGCCAAAGTATCGCGCTGAAAAGAATCTAAACCCACTACGGTCAGGTTATTTACCGATAAAGCCAGGTTAGGAAAATGCCGGAAAAGGCTTAAACTCACATCGTCGGCTTTATAAATTACTTGGGCGTTTACATTTTCGGCAATCTGCTTATCTAATACTTCTTTTACTTTATCTTTAAACAAATAAGGCACCAGGGCTGCCGCGGCCAGCAACACTACAATAAAAATAGTGAAGCCAATAAATATTTTTTTCATATGCAGTAAATTGTACTATAATTACAAAGCGAATTAAACCAAATTTTTATTGTGCTTTGATATTCCACCTCAAAATTAAATTTGCCCGCTTTTGTATTAAATTTCAGGAATAACACGTTTACTTTAACAAGCGAAGCTAAAACCAACCGCTTCGGGGAGGAATTACCGGAATAAAATTGACGTTAGCTCGAATACTTCAAATACTGTGCCTGCTATTAGGCGTACTCCGGGTGGGGCAGGCGCAAGATAGGCACTTTTCGCAGCAATATGCTACCCGGCTGCACCTCAATCCGGCCTATGCCGGTATTCACGCCGATTACAGCGCTATATTTACTTACCGAAACCAATGGCCCAGCCTGAACGGTGCATTTGTTACGAATCAGTTTGCGGGTTATTACCGCCTTAAAAACGAAAGCACTTCGGTAGGCCTGGTTATGGCGATGGATAAAGCCGGCGCAGCGGGTTTATCTAATTTTCAGATCGGGGGTATTTATGCTTACCAAGCCATTCTAAACGAAAAGCTGGCGTTTAGTGCGGGCATGCAGCTATCGTACGGTTCGCAAAGCGTAGATTACAGTGAGCTTACTTTTGGCGATCAGCTACAGGAAGACGGTACTACGAACCCCAACTCCCTGGAACCGTATAGGTACGATCCGGCCCGTTACGTAAGTGCCGAAGCGGGCGGTATTTTGTACAACAATAGTTTCTGGGTTAGTTTATCGGCTTATCACCTAAACCAACCTAATATTGGGTTTAACTTTACTTCTAAATTAAAAGCGAAGTATCTTCTAAACGGAGGCTATAAATTTGTACTAAATAAATATTATTACCTGAACAAGCCGTACGAACGAAGCATCACGCCGAGCCTGACGTATACGCATCAGGGAATTTTTAAAAAAATGGATGCGGGTTTGTATACTACCATTACGCCCGTAACGTTAGGAGTTTTATACCGGGGGATACCGGTTTTTACAGCGTACGGCTACGATCAGGCAGTAGTGCTGATAGCCGGTATTGTGCTGGATCCCATTAAAATAGGGTACAGTTACGATGTACCGGTAAGTGGTTTGGGAGCCAGCGCGGGGGGAGCACACGAAATATCATTATCTTTTGAAAAGATTAATTATAATAAAATATTTAAAAAGCGGGTTTCCGGAAAAAATTATAAACGAATTGCTTGTCCATCATTCTGATTTTTAATAATATTGCAAGTATTATCAGGTTGCTTTAATAATTATACGAACGGGTAACGAAAAAATTTTATATGAATATTTTAAAGTATGTAACCTACGCAGCAGCAGGAGTTATGTTAATGACTTCCTGTAACAAATCGGGTAACCCTGATGCCAGTAACCCAGGTAACTATAGTACCAAAACGGGAGCTGAGTACAATGAAGAAGAAGGTTTTCAGGTTGCTGATTTTGAAGCCTTGGAAGAGGGCCCGGGTTTGATTTTTATTGAAGGAGGCCGTACCACTTTAGGTTCCGGAGAAGAAGATGTGGCCATGACCCGCGATAACATTGAGCGGACGGTAACGGTAGCTTCTTTTTTCATGGACGAAACCGAAGTAGCTAATATTCACTGGCTGGAATACCTGCAAAGTGTTAAAGCCGACTCTTCCGAAGAATTCTATCGCTCGGCTTTACCCGATACTACGGTTTGGAAAAGAGAACTTTCTTTTAACGATCCTTACGAACAATATTATCTACGTTACCCTGGCTTCCGCTACTATCCGGTGGTAGGAGTAAGTTGGGAACAAGCCAACGATTATTGTTCCTGGCGTACCGTTCAAGTAAACAAAGTAATGGCTACCCGAGGTTCAACTGGTGGTAAAGGCTTCTTGGGTTTAGGTAGAAGGAGAGGTGCGACCGAAGCGCCGGCAGAAGGAGATAGTGGACCTACAATTGAATCAGGCTTGCGCTTACCTAACTATCGGCTACCAACCGAAGCCGAGTGGGAATATGCTGCTCAGGCCATGATTGGTACGCAATTAGACGAAGACGAAAATCAAAACAACAGACGTATTTATCCGTGGGATGGTCATCAGTTGCGGAACCCGTACGGCAAACGCCAGGGCCAGTTTTTAGCTAACTTCAAACGCGGCCGCGGTGACTACGCCGGTATTGCCGGTTCTTTAAATGACGGTGCCATGATTACCGATTATATTTACAGCTATCCGCCTAATGATTTTGGTTTATATAACATGGCTGGTAACGTGAACGAATGGGTACAAGATGTTTACCGTCCGCTTTCCTTTCAGGATGTGGAAGACCTTAATCCGGTACGCCGCAGTGGTGGTATCAGCGACCCGGCTACAAATTATTCTTCTGGTGCCGAAGGTCAGTTCCAGTCTTTGATTACCGATGAAGTACGCGTATTTAAAGGTGGTTCCTGGAAAGACGTAGCTTATTGGTTATCACCGGGTACTCGTCGCTTCATGACCCAGGATTCGGCCACTGCTACTATCGGTTTCCGTTGTGCCATGATCAACACCGGATCGAACAAATAATCTTAAGTTAAATTAGTGGGGCAATATAACTGTTGCACCATATTACCAATAAAAGCAAAGAGCCTGAGCTATATGTTCAGGCTCTTTGCTTTTATATACTTTTAAATTAAGCCGCGGCAATAGTACTAATGCTTACTTCCTTTGCTCCTGCCTGTAATACCATAAGCGCACAAGCTTCCAGAGTAGCCCCGGTGGTCAGCACATCATCTACCAGCAAAATACGTTTACCCACAACTAACTCGGGTTGCGCTACTTTAAAAACCTCGGCTACATTGGCCCAGCGCTCCGGCCGGCTTTTATTGGTTTGCGAACTCGTATTCTTTTCCCGGATTAAAACCTGATCGTGCCAAGGCACTTCTAAAGCACTACTTAATCCCCGGGCAAAACTATCGGCTTGGTTATAACCTCTTTTCTGTTTTTTTTGGCGGTGCAAGGGTACTGGTAATATCAAATCGAGCTCAGCATTAAAATTAATTTCCCGTAGTTGCCGGCCGTACCAGTTTCCTAATAACTCACCTATTTCCTGTACGCCTTTATATTTTAGCGCGTGTAATAAATGTTGCACCCGCCCCGACCGGCGAAAGTATAAATAAGCGAATGCTTGCTTTACCGGAACTTTCCCAAAAAAACGGTGCAAAAGCAAATTATCGGCTTTTTCCTGTAGATGAACGTTCGTATAAGGGAGCTTTAACCGGCAATTGGTACAAATAACATTTTCTCCTTTGGCTAAAGATTCCTGGCAGGCATAGCAATACCCCGGAAATAACAAGGAAATAAAATCCTGCCAGATATTATCTAATTCTTTCAGCATCTTTTTGGGCGAGCGCTTATCTCTAATTATATACTTCTATTTTTACGGGAATTTTATAACCTTTATTCAGGTTAGAAATAATAATTATGTTTTTATCTACAATCTTTTAATCAGTAAAACTATACATGAGCTTAGTAACAGAATTTAACGATTACCGCAGCCGCATGAACGAAAAAATCATGGCTGCTGATAACAAAGTAATTAAACGTTTTTTTAATTTAGATACCAATGCTTACCAGGAAGGAGCCTTGAATGTAAAAACAAAAGAAATGCTGGGCTTAGCCTGCTCCATGGTTTTGCGTTGCGACGATTGCATTAAATACCATTTGGGTAAATGCCAGGAGTGTGGCCTCACCGACGAAGAAGTATACGAAGTATTTGCCATTGCTAATTTAATTGGCGGCTCTATTGTTATTCCCCATTTCCGGCGGGCAGTAGAGTACTGGGAAGAATTAAAAACAGCTTAGTTAAATTATGCAGCCGGATTATAGCGAAGATTTTGATGCCCGTTGGCTAAACCTGCTACGGAAATTGCGGGCCCAATTCGGAAAAGAACTCCACTTAAACGGTATTCTTTTCCTGATTGGCGTGCAGGAACTGGGCCAGGGTATTAGTGAATTCACAAAAGAGCAAAAGCAAGATTTAATGCACATTGCTACCTGCAAGTTATTCAGTTTGTCGGGGTATTACGAATTAACCGGTTCAGACGAAGATGGCTGGCCGCACTATAAGTTAGTAAAAACCATACCCGCCGCTAACCTGAAAGAGCAGGATCGTATGCTGAAATGGCATATATTAGAGTATTTTGAAGAAAACGCTTAAATGAAAATTATAAGTTACAATGTAAACGGAGTCCGCTCCGCTCTGAGTAAAGGTTTTATAGATTGGGTGAAAGCGGCCGACCCGGATGTATTGTGCCTGCAGGAAATTAAATGCGACGAAGCTAATTTTGATAAAGCTATTTTCGAAGATTTAGGTTACCACAGCTTTATCCATTCGGCAGTTAAAAAAGGTTACAGCGGCGTAGCTACTTTTACGAAGCAGCAACCCGTAAGTAGTTGTATTGGCTGCGGCGAGGCCTTATACGATGCCGAAGGAAGGGTTTTGCGGATTGATTTCCCGGAATATTCGGTGCTAAACGTGTACATGCCTTCGGGGTCCAGTGGCGATATCCGGCAGGATTTTAAAATGAAGTGGCTCGATTATTTTCTGCAACACGTAGAAAAAGAAAAAAGTCGCTTACCCGGCTTGGTTATTTGCGGAGATTATAATATCTGTCACCAACCGGTGGATATTCATAATCCCAAATCAAATGCGAACAGTTCCGGATTCTTGCCCGAAGAGCGGGAGTGGTTTAGTAACTTTTTATCCCACGGTTATACCGATTCCTTCCGGCACTTTAACCAGGAGCCGCATAATTATACCTGGTGGAGTTACCGGGCCGGCGCCCGCAGCAAGAACTTAGGCTGGCGTATTGATTATGCTATTGTAACCGATAACATAAAAGATAAATTAAAACGGGCGGCTATATTACCCGAAGCCAGACATTCCGATCATTGCCCGGTACTAGTAGAATTAGATTAAAATAAGTATATCATCTTACTGGATTTTAACGTTTTATACCTGAAAATTGCTTACATTTCCTAAAGCACTTAAAGTAAGACTTTAACAGTTTGATTGTTGCTTTTCTATTTAAATATTTGATCATCCGGAGGTTATAGAAATTATGGGTCAGAATTCTTCTCTCGATCTTATTCTTCAGCAATTGCAGGAGTTTAAGAAAAAGTTTTATCTGAATATGTTGGTAAAAGGGTTAATTTTTTCCGGAGGATTAATCCTAAGTTTTTTCCTGCTTTATAACTTACTGGAGTACTTTTTTTACTTTCCGTATTATGTCCGGGCTTTTTTGTTTTTTTCTTTTTTGGGTCTGTGCCTGTATGCTTTCATGCACTGGATATTTACCCCCTTGGCGGCGTTTATAAACCTAAAAAAACGTTTGAGCGACGAGCAGGCAGCCGCGCAGGTTGGTAATTATTACCCGCAGATAAAAGATAAACTTTTAAATACTATTCAGCTACAGTCTTTAGCGCTGAATAATGATTTGATTGCGGCCAGCTTAAACCAGAAATCGGAGCAACTATCAGTTTTCCACTTTTCCGAAAGTATCCGGTTAGGCGAAAATAAGCCTTTACTTAAATACATTTTAATACCAATGGCATTTATGCTGGGAGTAGCCTTAATTTATCCCAGCTTATTTGTACAAGGCACCGAACGCATTATTAACTACCAGAAATTTTACGCCCCGGCGGCGCCCTTTAATTTTGTGGTGCAAAACAACCGGCTAGATGCTTTCAAAGACGAAGATTTTACTTTAAAAGTAGCACTAACGGGTAAAACTATTCCGAACGAAGTAGCTATATTATACCAGGGCAAAGAACAGAAACTTACCCGCGAAAAAGACGGCACGTATTCTTATACTTTTTCGAAACTACAACAACCGGTACAGTTTCAATTGGCAGGTGGCGGCTTTTTTTCCGAAGAATACAAGCTTAATCTTATTGCCCGCCCCAACCTTACTAACTTTTTTGTGGAGGTTACCTATCCGGCTTACCTGCGCAAACCCGTAGAAACTATCCGGAACACCGGTAACTTAAGCTTGCCCGAAGGCAGCACGGTACAATGGAACTTCGAAGCCTCGGCCACAGATGCCTTAACCTTGGCATTTAAAGATCCGGAGCAGGTTTTAATTGGAACCAAAGATCAAAATGTATTTAAAATAACGAAAAAAATAACCGGTACCCAGGAATATGCGGTGAAGTTGCGCAATCAGCACAGCGAAAATAAAGACCAAATGAACTTCCTCATCAGCAGCATTCCGGACCGGCATCCTGATATTACCATTGAGAATTTCCAGGATACCGCTTCTTACGCATACATGGTATTAGGCGGCAGTATATCCGACGATTACGGCCTTACCCATTTAAACCTGCATTACCGCATTACAAACGATAAAATCAACAAAAATTCTGCTTACAAAGCCATTCCTATCCGGATTAACCCAAGCCAACTAAGTCAGACGTATTATTATCAATGGGAATTAAATAATTTACGCTTAGGCCCCGGCGACCGGTTGGAGTATTTTGTACAGGTTTGGGACAATGATGGCGTACACGGGGCTAAAAGCTCCCGTTCCCGTTTATTTAACTTCTCGGTTCCTAGCCGGTCCGATTACGAAAAGGAAATGGAATCTAATGCTAAGTCTATTGCGGGTTCCTTAAGCAAATCGGTAGAGAAATCGCAGAAACTGAAGCAAGAATTGTCTAACCAGGAAGAAAAGCTGAAAACTAAAAAAGATTTAAGCTGGCAGGATAAAAAGCAACTGGAAAACTTACTGGATAAGAAAAAACAACTGGAAAAAGATATCCAGTCCATGAAAGAACAATTTGACCAGTTAAACCAACAACAGGAGCGTTTCCAGGAGAAAAGCCCGGAATTGGCGGAGAAAGCCCAGCAACTGCAAAAGTTAATGGAAGATTTGCTGGATGAAGAAACCAAAAAGCTTTACCAGGAACTCGAGAAATTATTGCAACAGCAGCAACCCAACGAGCGCGACCTGCAGCAATTAATGGATAAGCTCAATAACAAAGAAAACAATTTAGAAAAAGAACTGGAACGTACCCTGGAACTCTTTAAACAATTGCAGTTCGAAAATAAACTGGAAAACACCAAAGATAAACTGGAAGAACTAGCCAAAGAACAAGAACAGCTTTCAGAAAAAACGGCAGAAAACCCGAAAGCTCAGGATAAACAAGAAAAAAACGAACAACTTCAGCAAGAGCAGCAAGAATTGAAAGAGCAGTTCCAGGATATTAAAAAAGACATGCAGGAGCTTAAAGAGCTGGATAAAGAAATGGAAAACCAGCACCAAATGGGCGACCTGCAGGAACCCGAAAACCAGGTTGACAAGGAACAACAAAACAGCCAGGAATCTTTAGAAAAAGAACAGAATAAGAAGGCAAGTCAGGCGCAGAAAAAAGCGGCCGAGCAAATGCAGCAGATGGCCCAGAAAATGCAGCAGAAAATGGAAGGTGCCGAAATGGAAGAAGCCCAACAAAATCTGGATCATTTACGCGACATACTGGAAAACCTGATTACCCTATCTTTCGATCAGGAAGAACTTATGAAATCTTTCCGGGGCGTTAGTCAAAGCGATCCGCGGTTTATTGCCTTAGGTCAGCAGCAACTAAAATTAAAAGACGACGCAAAAATTATTGAGGACAGCTTAAATGCACTGGCCAAAAAAGTTTTCCAGATTCAATCGTTTGTAACCCGCGAAGTAGCCGACATGAATACCAATATATCGCAAAGCCTGGTACAAATAAAAGAACGCAACGTAGGCAAAGCAACGGGTTACCAACAGCTCACCATGACTTCTATTAATAACCTGGCTTTAATGCTGAACGATGCTTTAAAACAAATGCAGCAGCAGATGGCCCAAGCGCAGGCCCAAGCAGGAAAAGGCAAAGGCAAGAAACAAGGTAAACCCAAGCCCGGCGATATGGGTGGCATGCAGCAAAGCTTAAATCAAAAAATAGAAGAATTGAAGAAAGGCAATCAGTCGGGTAGGGGACTATCGGAAGAATTAGCTAAATTAGCCGCCGAACAACAAAAGCTTCGTAATGCGCTAAAAGAATTAGAAAAGCAGCAAGGTAAAGAAGGTGGCAATCAGGGCGGTGGCGAAAAGTTGAATAATTTGAGTAAGATGATGGAACAAACCGAGACCGATCTCGTTAATAAACGACTTACGGACCAAACTATCATGCGGCAACGGGAAATACTTACCCGTTTGCTAGAAGCTGAGAAATCAGCTAAGGAAAGGGATATAGACAATAAAAGAGAATCGAAGACAGCATCCGAAAAAGTACGTACTATGCCGCCTTCGTTCGAAAAATATTTACAAACAAAACAAAAGCAAACGGAACTATTAAAAACAGTTTCGCCGGCCTTCTCTCCTTATTATAAGCAGGAGGTAAATGAATATTTTCAGAAGATCGGCAAGTAAAATTTCTGACGACAGCGTAACTCGAAACACTAAAAAATTATGAATCAATTAAAAATTCAGATTCCATCACTAATTGAGAACATCCGGGTTGTTGAAAGTTTTATCGACAATTCAAAAGAGAAATTTAATATTGAAGATGATATTTATGGCAATATCATGGTTGCAGTTACTGAATCTGTAAACAATGCTATCCGCCATGGTAATAAATTTGATAAAGATAAAAATGTACTCTTATCTTTATTTGTAGAGCAAGACTGTATTAAATTCGAAATTGAAGACGAAGGCAACGGTTTTAACTACGAAGCGTTATCTGATCCGACCTCTCCGGAAAACTTGGAAAACCCGGGTGGAAGGGGCATATTTTTAATGCGTAATTTAAGTGATGAAGTAGAGTTTCAAAACGAAGGCCGCAAAGTACAATTAACTTTCTTTATTAATAATGCCTGATTTACCTATTGAATTTGTATCCGAAGAAATAGAATTTACCTTATCGCATGCAAACGAAGTAACCACCTGGCTCAATAGTATTATAGAAGAACATCAATTTGAGTTAGAAAACTTAACTTATATATTTTGTTCTGATGAGTACTTGTTAGAAATAAACCAAGAATATTTAGACCACGATACCTTAACTGATATTATCACTTTTAATAATGCCGACGCTGACGGGATTATTGAAAGTGATATTTTTATTAGTATCGACCGGGTTCAGGAGAACGCTAATACTTTAAACAGCAGTTTTACGGATGAACTGAACCGGGTTATGGTACACGGGGTACTTCATCTTTTAGGTTACGACGACAAATCTGATGAACTAAAAGAGCAAATGCGAGCTAAAGAAGACTACTGTTTATCTTTACGTAACTTTTAAGCTTACAAAGGAATTATAATCATATCTTATCTTGTTTCACGTGAAACACACCTAATATAATGTTTACAGAATACGATGTTATTGTTGTAGGAGCAGGCCACGCCGGATGTGAAGCGGCGGCTGCCGCTGCTAAAATGGGTTCGAAGGTTTTATTAGTAACCATGAACATGAATACCATTGCGCAAATGTCTTGTAACCCAGCCATGGGGGGCGTAGCCAAAGGGCAAATAGTAAGAGAAATAGATGCATTAGGAGGCATGAGTGGTATTATAACCGATAAAACCATGATACAATTCCGCATGCTAAATTTATCTAAAGGACCGGCTATGTGGAGCCCACGGGCGCAGAGTGATCGCATGCGTTTTGCGGAAGAATGGCGCTTAAGTTTAGAGCAGACCAGTAATGTTGATTTCTGGCAAGACATGGTGCATAACTTACTTGTAGCAGGTGGAAAAGTTGTAGGTGTAAAAACAGGAATGGGCCTTGAAATAAAATCAAAGGCGGTTGTACTTACAAATGGCACTTTTTTAAATGGTATTATCCACATAGGCGAAAAACAATTTGGTGGGGGCAGAGCGGCCGAAAGAGCAGCTACTGGAATAACCGAGCAGCTTCAGCAATTAGGCTTTGAAAGCGGCCGTATGAAAACCGGTACCCCTCCGCGAATTGATGGACGTTCGCTTAATTACGAAAAAATGGAAGAACAAAAAGGAGACGAAAATCCTTCGCGTTTTTCTTATACGGCAACTGCTCCATTAGAAAAACAAAGAAGTTGTTATATTACTTACACCAATTCCGAAGTACACGACATCTTGAAAACTGGTTTCGAGAAATCACCTATGTTCCAGGGTCGGATTCAAGGTTTAGGTCCACGTTACTGCCCTTCTATCGAAGATAAAATAAACCGGTTTGCCGATAAAGACCGGCACCAGATTTTTGTGGAGCCAGAAGGATGGAATACCGTGGAGATTTACGTAAATGGTTTTTCCAGCTCGTTGCCGGAAGATGTACAGTATAAAGCCTTAACTAAAATACCAGGGTTTGAGACTGCCAAAATGTTCCGCCCGGGTTATGCCATTGAGTACGATTTCTTCCCACCTACCCAGTTAAACCTAACTTTAGAAACCAAGCAAATTGAGAACCTGTATTTCGCGGGCCAGATTAATGGTACTACTGGTTACGAGGAAGCTGCTTGTCAGGGGCTAATGGCAGGTATAAATGCGCACAACAAAATTCACGAAAAAGAAGCTTTCGTTTTAAAAAGATCCGAAGCTTATATCGGCGTGTTGATTGATGATTTAGTAAATAAAGGGACGGAAGAACCGTATCGTATGTTTACTTCTCGGGCCGAACACCGCATTTTGCTTCGGCAGGATAATGCGGATATCCGGTTAACGAAAAAAGGTTTTGATCTGGGCTTAGCTGATCAGGATCGGTTAGATGCTGTAGAGAAAAAAATAGCCCAAACCAAAGAAGTATTGGACTATCTGACGCACAAATCAATTGAGCCCGCCGAGATTAATGGTAAACTGGTAGACCTAGATTCTGCGCCGATCAGTGAAAAGGCTAAAGCCGTTAACTTGTTAAAGCGGCCTAATATACAGGTAGCAGATTTAGCAACAGCAGTTCCGGCCTTAGAATTATATCTAAGCAAGTATATGCCCGAAAGTGTGGAGCAAGCCGCTATAGCTTTAAAATACGAAAGCTATATTCTGAAGGAAAACCAGCTGGCCAGCAAAATGGAAGAATTAGAAAATTATATTATCAAAGAACGGCTGGATTACCGGAACATGCCGGCTTTATCGAAAGAAGCGCGGGAAAAATTAGTTAAAATTAATCCCGAAACAATTGGCCAGGCCTCCCGCATTAGTGGCGTGTCGCCGGCTGATATATCTATACTAATGGTTTACCTGGGTAAATAAATGCAATACGAACGATTAGCGGAATGTCCGGTATGTGCCAAAGAAGATTTTAAGAACTTCATGGTCGTACCGGACAAATCTGTTTCACAAGAAAGCTTTGTAATAGTAGCGTGCGAAAACTGCGGTTTTAAATTTACCAATCCCCGACCAGCTGCCGCAGAAATCGGGAAATATTACGCCTCGGAAGAATATATTTCTCATAGCAATACCAATAAAGGTTTAACCAACAAGGCTTACCAGGTAGTAAGATCTATTACGGTTAAACAAAAGGTAGACCTAATCAATAAATTTGTGCCGCAGAAAGGTCAGATATTAGACTATGGCTGCGGAACCGGGTACTTCCTGGCCGCTTGCCAGAAGAATGGCTGGGAGGTAGCAGGCTTTGAACCAAACGAAATTGCCCGTAATACTGCCAGCACATTAATAAAGAAACCAATCGCGTTTAATAACCTGGATACATTTGCAAAAGAGAGCTTTGACTTTATAACGCTCTGGCATGTATTGGAACATATCCACACCTTAAACGATACTTTTGAGCAACTTAAAAGTTTACTGAAGCCAGCGGGTTATTTATTAATAGCTGTACCTAATGCCGATTCTTTAGACGCTAAGAAATATAAAGAGAATTGGGCGGCCTACGATGTTCCCCGGCATTTATATCATTTCACGCAGCCTACCATGCAGCGCTTTGTTAAAAAACATAAATTAGAAATGGTAGAAATACAGCCCATGAAATTTGATGCCTACTACGTGAGTTTACTCAGCGAGAAATATAAAAGTGGTGGCAATAACTATTTTAAATCTTTGCTTACGGGTTTCAAATCAAATATCCACGCTAAAAAAACTACGAAAGATTATTCCAGCTTACTGTACATCGCCCGCAAGAAATAAGGATGGTATAAGCAAATACATATTCTAAAACTATCCGATATAAAAAATAACTTTATTTCGTTCAGAAATAAAATAATCTACATTACTGTCTAATGTTTAAACCTGTTTATTACCTGTATCTTCTTTTCCTTAGCTTATTTATTTATTCCTGTGCCAGCATCGGCACCCCGGAAGGTGGACCCAAAGATGAAACGCCCCCTACCTTACTAGATTCTAATCCTAAAAACCGTTCGTTAAATGTTAGTACGCAAAAGCTGGAATTTATTTTTGATGAGGAAATCCAAGTAAAAGATCTAAACCGCCAGTTGTTGATAACGCCGTATACCAATAACACTTATAAATCATCGGTTAGCAAAGAAAAAGTTACGCTGGAGTTTGAAAAGCCGTTGGAGCCAAACACCACTTATTTTATTAATTTCCGGGGAGCGGTATCGGACTTAACAGAAGGCAACAAACCGGAAAATTTAAGTTTAACTTTTAGTACCGGTACTTACCTCGACTCTGGCCAGGTAAGTGGCAATGTAAGAGATTTGTTTTCCAACGCACCCGAAAAAGGTATTAACGTTACTTTATATCCGGCGCACGATACCACCACCATCCGCAAACACAAACCTTACTATTTAACCCAAACCGATGAGAAGGGCCACTTTCAGCTGCAAAATGTTCGTTTAGGCGAATACCGGATTTACGCGCATCAGGATAAAAATAACAACCTGCTTTACGATAACGAAAACGAGAAAATTGCTTATCAAAAAGATTTTGTAACAATTACGCCCCAAACCGACTCCGTGTTGTTAACTACTTTAAAAGTTGATACCCGCCGGCCAGCAGTGGAAAGATCGGAAAAATTCACGGATGAATATCGCTTAACTTTCAACGAAGGCCTTACTAATATTAGCGTAGCAACTCTAGATGCGCCTGCGGCAGCACCGGCCCCCATGCTGCCCTTAATCGATAATACAGGTAAAGGAATCCGTTTTTTTCCTACTAGTACGCTAGCCAAAGCCGATTACGTTTTAACCGCTATTGATAGTGCTAAAAACACTTTAATTGATACGCTTAACATTAGTCTTGAAGGTAAAAAAGCAGCAAGAGGGCAGGAAGTATTTAAGCCTAAAACCTACAGCGGAGCAATAGCTAAAGACGAACCTCTGCAACTGGTGTTTAACATCCCGATCAAAATAACGCAGCCTAATGCGCTAACCCTGTTGCAGGATACCATTAACCGCAAAGAATTATCGTACCCCCAGGATTTCAAACTGGATCCTACGAATACCATTATAACCGTCAACGAGCTTCTAACGGCTAAAGAAAACGTACAGGTGTTGCTGGACACTACCAAAATATTACCCGTATCCGGAGATCCTTTCCCGAGACAAAATAACAAATACCCCATATTAAGCTCTACGGCCGTTGGTAACCTACTAAGCAAAGTTACAACCCAGTACAAACGTTACTGGATAGAAATTTTAGATGCAAACCGGCAAATAGTAAAAGTGCTGGATTCGCCAAAAGAAATAAAACTAGACAAACTGGAGCCTAATAAATACACCATTAGGGTTAAAATAGACGAAGATAACGATGGCGTATGGCGGGCCGGTAATGCCGATTTAAGTACACCGGCCGAACGCATCTACCATTATCCGCAAACTATTGAGATAAGAGCAAACTGGGAAATAGAGATTGCCCCACCCATGCCGCCACTTGCGTTTTAAGTTGGATAAGTAAGGTATTAACGTGTGGATAAAAGTGGAAAATGTGTTTAACCTAAACAAACTACCTAAGCAAAACCAGAAATACCAAGCCCAACAGCTGCTCAAGTGAACAACTTTCATCTAACTTCTAATCCGGTACAAACTTATGCACCCGTTAACAAAATAACCTTACTTATAACCCTAGATATCCACGATAGTGGATAAGAAGAGTAGCAAGCTGAAAACAAATAAGATATAAAGAAACAAATTGTTAAGAAAGCCGGATAAAAGGCTTTCTTGTACACAGAAAATAAACAATGAAGCTTACTTCCGGACTTTTCAACTTCTTAACAGCACTAATAACGAACGATATATTTTAAGAATTTAAATTTTAATTTAATATTTATATAAGAGTTGTTGAAAAGTGGAGATCTCCGAAAAATTAAGAAAAACTTTGCCTGCCTTTAAAACCGTATAAGCAATCTGGATGAGTTAAAGAAGATGCCTTTTGATTATACTTTAGATTTTAAAAGCCTCAATTTCCGGGAACAACCGGAATTATACCGGATAGGCAAAGGAGAACAGGGCGTTTTACTAGTAGAGCCATATAAGACCGAGATATTACCTTACTGGCGATTTAAAAATGCGGAAGTAGCCCGGCATTCAGCCGATAAAATCTATAGTATGTTTTTGACATACCTGGAACAAAAGGATTTTGTAGGAGCCGATATGGCCCGCAAATTTATTCAGATGGGTTATACCCGGTCACGCCGGTACGCCAATCATAAATCCGGTCGGAAATACCTGCATAATCCGCAGTTAGAAGATAGCCAAGAGAAAGAAAAGGCAGCGCGTAAGGTCTACTTATTACCCAATACCGAAGATACTGTAAAAGCAGCCGCAGCCGCCATTTTTAAGGAGAAATGGCAGGAAGTAAAAGAAAATAAATATTACCTGGCTTTACAAGCCGAACACTTACAGAAATACGGTAAGTAACCTTTATAAAACAGCAATAAAAAACTATGAGAGAAAACGAAATTAAATTAGGCACCGGAATTGGCAACATCCGCTTTGGTTACACCATGGATCAGGTAAAAGATATCATGGGCGAACCGGAAGAAATTGAAGAATCAGACGAAGAAGATGAGTTTGAACACAAAGCCTGGAATTACTGGGAAAGTGGTTTTTCTTTCTTTTTCGATCGGGAAGATGATTACCGGCTTAGCTGTATTCAAACCGAAAACCCGGACGTAATATTGTTTGACCAGAAAGTATTTGATTTAAGCCCGAATGAAGTTAAAAATTTATTTAAAAAGAATGGCTTAACTGATTTTGAAACCGAAAAACTGGATACCGGCGAAACCCGCCTTACCTTCGAAAAAGAAATGATTGATTTGTACCTGGATGAAGATCAGTTATTGGCTATTAACTTCGGCGTGTTCATCGATGATGATTTAGAAGTACAATGGCCGGATGAGCAATAGGGCAAATGTATAAAGCATCTACCTAAAAAAAAGCGGCTGAAATTACTTCAGCCGCTTTTTTATGTGAATAAGCTTTTACTTACTTAAAATATCCAACGGAATAATAAGAATAAAGTGCCCGATAAAAACATGGAAACCGGTAAGGTTAAAACCCAGGCCAAAGCAATATTCCGGACCGTACTCGGGTTTAAGTTTTTCACTCCCCGGTTTGCCACCATACTACCCGCAATGCCTGAAGATAAAATATGCGTGGTACTTACGGGCAATTTAAATACAAAGGTAGAAAAACCAATTACGCCGGCCGCCATCAATTCGGCCGAAGCTCCTTGGGCATACGTCAGGTGCTCTTTTCCGATTTTTTCCCCAATGGTTTTAACAATCCGTTTCCACCCGATCATGGTACCAATACCTAAAGATAAAGCAATCATTAAAATTACCCAGGTAGGCGCATAATCGGTGTAGGTGCGCATAGATTTAATATTATCGATAAGTATAGTGCGGTTTACCTGGTTTAAAGAAATATTGGGGCTGCTGAGCAAGGCTTCGGTTTCTTTGTTCATTAACAAAATATTCTTCCGCACCTGGAATTTACTTTTATCCGGTAACGCGTGTACATTAGGTGCAGCCGTAAAAATCTGGTGCATACCCGCAATGTTGGTTTTTATATTATTTAGGTTTTCTACCTCAGTAGCCGACAAGGGAGATGCATCAATGGTATTCACAACCTGTTCAATCCGGGTTAAAGAAGAATTAATTTGGCTGGGATCTTTTTTATGGTCTAAAGCAAAGTAAAAAGGTACAATGGCAATTAGGATAAGCATTACCAGACCAACGCCTTTTTGCCCGTCGTTAGAGCCATGGAAAAAAGAAACCAGGGTACAGGTTAAAATCAAAATCAACCTGATCCAGAGTGGAGGTGGCTTTCTTTTGTGCGGTTCTTTAAATATGGTTTTATTCTTTACAAATCTTTTTAGCAAGAACATGAGAATAACTGTGAGGGTAAAGCCCAGTAAAGGCGAAACAATCAGCGAAGCGCCGGTTTTAGTTATTTCGTCCCAGTTTACGGCTCTGCCGGTGGTGTGCTCGGGTAATAGCGAAAAAGCAATGCTCACCCCCACAATAGAACCAATTAAGGTGTGAGAACTGGAAGAAGGTAAGCCGTAGTACCAGGTACCCAGGTTCCAGATAATGGCGCTAATTAATAAAGCGCCGATCATAGCAATACCGTGGTATATATTCTGATCAATGAGCGCTTCGATGGGCAGTAAATAAACAATACCCATGGCCACCCCAATACCGCCGGCAAAAACACCAATAAAATTCCAGAAAGCCGACCAGACCACTGCTACCCAGGGGCGTAAGGTATTCGTGTAAATTACAGTTGCTACCGCGTTTGCCGTATCGTGAAAACCATTCACGAACTCAAAGGCACAGGCCGCTACTAAGCAAAGAATGAGTAAAAAAATTAACTCGGGGGGTAATCCAAACATAAAGGTTATAATTAGACTAATTTATGCGGCAAAAGTAAAGGAAAAGATGCCGACCAATGTTAAGGAATTGTTAATTTGGGTAATATATGCTTAATAAATGAGGTAAATTTTGTAAGCAGTATAAATTGTATTAAGTATATTTAATATTAATGCTTAGACGTAAAATAATTAAATTGGTTAAATATTAGGTACAACAAGCTATTTTCACTCCTTTTGTTTTCCGATCTTATGATGGAGTAATATATTTGCAGTTATGGCAAAAGAAACAGAAAAGAATACGCTGGAATCAGCGCAGCTAAAAGATATAATTGCGCACGCAAAAGAATACGGCTTTGTATTTCCGAGCAGCGAAATTTACGATGGTTTGCAGGCCGTTTACGATTACGGTCAGAATGGCGTAGAACTGAAGAATAATATTAAAACGCTCTGGTGGAAATGCATGACCCAGTTAAACCAGAACGTGGTAGGCATAGATGCTGCCATTTTTATGCACCCGCTCACCTGGAAAGCTTCCGGCCACATCGATTCTTTTAATGATCCGATGATCGATAACAAAGATTCGAAGAAACGCTACCGCGCCGATGTGTTGCTGGAAGAAAAAGCCGCCCAGTACGAAAAAGAAGGTAATCCGGAAAAAGGTCAGGCCTTGGTAAAAGAAATGGCGCGCCTGCTGGAAGCGGAAAACTTACAAGGTGTACAGGAACTGATAATAGCCGAAAATATAAAGTGCCCCATTTCCGGTACCTGCAACTGGACCGAAGTACGTCAATTTAACCTGATGTTTTCTACTCAGGTAGGATCCGTAGCCGAGGATGCCAGCACCATTTATTTACGTCCTGAAACGGCCCAGGGTATTTTTGTTAACTTTTTAAACGTGCAGAAATCCGGCCGGATGAAAGTGCCGTTTGGTATTGCCCAAATTGGTAAAGCTTTCCGGAACGAGATTGTAGCCCGTCAGTTTATATTCCGGATGCGCGAATTTGAGCAAATGGAAATGCAATTCTTTATTCAGCCCGGCACCGAAATGAAATGGTACGAGCACTGGAAGCAGGTTAGATTGAATTGGCACCAGGCTATTGGCGTTTCTCCGGATAAACTGCGTTTCCACGATCACGATAAACTGGCCCATTACGCCAATGCTGCCGTAGATATCGAATTTGAATTCCCGTTTGGTTGGAAAGAAGTAGAAGGTATCCATTCCCGTACCGATTTCGACTTAACGCAACACCAGGAACTCAGCCGTAAAAAGCAACAGTATTTTGATAACGACCTGAATGCTGAAGGCAAAGCCATTGGTAATTACGTGCCTTACGTAATAGAAACTTCGGTAGGAGCCGACCGGGCTTTCCTGATGACTTTATGCAGTGCTTACACCGAAGAAGAAGTAACGGAAGGTGAAGCCACCAAAACCCGTACTTATTTAAAATTGCATCCGGCTTTGGCGCCGGTTAAAGCCGCCATTTTTCCGTTAGTTCGTAAGGACGGTTTACCGGAAAAGGCGCAGCAGATTTTTGATGATCTGAAATTTGATTTTAATATCATTTACGAAGAGCGCGATGCTATTGGTAAACGTTACACCCGCCAGGATTTAATTGGTACGCCTTACTGCATTGCCGTAGATTACGAAACCCTGGAAAACGATACGGTAACCATTCGCGACCGCGATACCCGCGAGCAGCAACGCGTTCCAATTGCGGAGCTGCGTCGCATTATCGGTGATGCGGTTTCGTTTAAACGTATTTTCGAGAAATTGTAGGCTGCAGTTATTTGGTAAAGAGAAGATTAAGTTTATATTAGCTGAAAATATATAGATTGTGATACATGAAAATAAAACAGCTACTTTCAATTTTAATCATTCTCTTTATTAGCTTCCCAGTATTTTCCCAAAGTGCCCATGAATTCCGTGTTTTGTACGGGAAATCGGATACTAGAATAATGCGTAAGGAAGAATTAACCGGTTCTGCAAGCTATAAAACTGTAAGATTTGATGAAGTCGGCATTAGGTATTTAAAGCAAATTACAGAAAGATTGTACGTTGAGACGGGCCTTAATTATCTGGGTATGCAACTAAAAATTAATCCTGCTCCTATGGGCATACCTATGGAATCCAGGAATGAAGATTTAAACATTATTTCTGTACCGGTATATGCTAATTATACTTTGGGGAGATATTTCTTTGTGAATGGCGGACCCATTGTTGATTTTCAGACTACCGAAAATTCTATCAATTCGCAATCGGGAATTGGCTACAGCCTAGGCTTGGGTGGGAAATATGAATTGAATAAATTTTCCTTGTTCATAAATCCTAATTTTAAAAGGCACGCTGTTATTCCTTTCGAAAAAGAAATGTATCAGCAAAAAATAACGGAAATAGGGATACAAGCAGGTTTAGGTTTCAGATTATAAAAATAAACTACGGCTAAAATACATCTTTCATCTAGGCTAATAGTTGAGCTTAATTTATAAAATGAATAAGCGAGTAATATTTATATTATTGATTTTGTTAGCAATTAGTTTGGGAGCCCTTTTTATATTACCGAATGTAATCAAAATGTACGCTTGTGTTGAAGGAGGGGGAAATTGGAGTTGGACAGAATTAGAATGTACTCCTTATCAAGATAAGGAACAATAATAAGAAAGTATCCTTCTCGCGAAAGTGCCTTTATTCTATAAATGCACACAACTATCATGTTTCTTTTAGTTTCATGTGAAACAAATAGGAGTAGAATTGATTAAATACCTAATAAGATTTCAATTCTAACAAAAAAAATATGTAAGTAACAAAAAGAAAGGCCGCTATCTAAGCGGCCTTTCTTTTTATATTAACTAAATACAAAATCAAAGTAAGTTGAAGTGCTAAAAGCCATTTATCTCTATTACGCCTAATAACAAAGCCACGGCTGCAGCAACAACGGCTAAGCCCAACGCTACTCCCAGAATAGTTCCTAATACCGGAATAGAAAGCAGAATAACCAAAACCAGTATGGCAGCAACTCCTACCAAAATGAGTTCGGTTTGTGATAAATTGGTGCGGGGTTGTTTTACATTTACCGTAACCTTTTTATCATTCTTCTCTACTTCAACTGAATTTTTTAATTCTTCCGCTTCGGTTTGTAATTGCGATAAGCGCTCTTTATTAGCAGAAACTTTTACTTTTTTATCTCCTTTGCGAGTATTAACCGAATCTTTTAAACTTTTAAGCGTAGTTTTTACCAATTTCCGCAGTTCTTTTTTACTATACGTTTTTACTTCAGCTTTTTCTTCAGTCGGAGGTGATGCAACAGCCAGTAAGTCAGCAGCAGTTAGGTTGGTACTGGCAGTATAAACCGGTGCTGGTTCTGCTTTTTTAACGGTTACTTTAGATACCGCCGGTGCATTCTGAAAATAAAATACCTGCTTGTTGCTGGAACAGGAAGAAGCAAAAACCAGAAATAGGCCCAGAATAGAACAGATAAATCGCAAATTTTTCATAGAAATAAGTAGTTAAATTATATACAAGGGTTACAAAGGTAATAGATGCTGGTAATTATTACTTAAGTCAAAAGCTATTATATAGTTTATTGTTATCTAGAAGGAACGCTGTTATGCTTCCCTAACGATCAGGGTTTAAAGTTTCGGTATATTAAAGGATAGATAAATTTAGGGATGTAATATTCTGTTAGGTTATATTTTATTCCTGCTTTGGCATTGTGTACCTTTGTGGTGTTTTACCTGTAATTTTTAACCATTCCTATTATAAACACTGTTTTATCGTAGGCTTTATTATTTTTGTATGGTTAGATAGTTACAAAAAATTAAGAAGATAAAATCAGAATAAGTTAAGATTAGAAATAAAGTGAAGTACAACGAGTATAAAAATCTGGATTACGCAAAAGTAGGAGAAGACGTACTGGCGTACTGGAAAAGAAATAACATCTTTGCTAAATCGGTAGAAACACGGGCGGGGCACCGGCCTTTTGTTTTTTACGAAGGACCACCCTCTGCTAACGGAGCACCAGGTATTCACCACGTAATGGCCCGGGCCGTAAAAGATATTTTCTGTCGCTACAAAACCTTAAAAGGTTTTCAGGTAAACCGTAAAGGCGGCTGGGATACCCACGGCTTACCTATAGAGCTGCAGGTAGAAAAAGAATTGGGTATTACCAAAGAAGATATCGGTAAGAAAATATCGATTGAAGAATATAATGCCTATTGCCGCCAAACCGTAATGCGCTTTAAAAGCCAGTGGGACGACCTAACCGAGCGTATGGGGTATTGGGTGGATTTAAATAATCCTTATATCACCTTCGAAAACAATTATATTGAGTCGATCTGGGCTTTGCTAAAGCGGCTTTACGATAAAGGACTTTTATACAAAGGCTACACCATTCAGCCATATTCGCCTTCTGATGGTACCGGATTAAGTTCGCACGAACTAAATCAGCCGGGCTGTTATAAAGAAGTAAAAGATACATCTATCGTAGCCCAGTTTAAAGTAATTAAAGACTCAAAATCAGAATTCCTTTTCGCTAACCCTACCAGTGATGTCTATATTCTTGCCTGGACCACTACTCCCTGGACCTTACCTTCTAATACCGCATTAGCTGTTGGGGAAAAAATAAATTATGTGCAGGTTAATACTTTTAATCCTTATACCCATAAACCCGTGAGTGTGGTATTGGCCAGAGACCTGGTAGGTAAGTATTTCTCTGAAAAAAATAAAGGTTTAAACGTAATAGATTATAAACCAGGCGATAAAGCCATTCCTTACGAAGTTGTGCAGGAATTTACCGGTAAGCAATTATTGGGTCTTCGGTACGAACAACTGATGCCATACCTCCAGCCGTTTTATGATGCAGAAAAAGCTTTCCAGGTAATTCCCGGTGACTTCGTTACGACTGTTGATGGAACCGGAGTGGTACATACATCACCTACTTTTGGTGCCGACGACTTTAGGGTAGCCAAGCAACACGGCATTCCGGCTTTAACTATAAAAGATGAATTGGGTAACGAATTACCTACTGTTGATAGAAGAGGAAAATTTATTGATGAAATTGGGGTAAGGCTACAGGAAGGTGTTGAAAAGTATAAAATTAAAACGCATAAAGTACTTGGCCCTGATGGCTTTTATGTGAAAAATTATACTAATGAAGATGAAACTAACCCGGATTATAAAACCACAGATGTTATTATCTCCATCATTCTGAAAGAAGAAAATAAAGCTTTCAAGGTTGAAAAATACGAGCATACCTATCCACATTCGTGGCGGACAGATAAACCAGTTTTATACTATCCCTTAGATGCCTGGTTTATTAAAACAACAGCTGTAAAAGACCGGTTGGTGGAGTTGAATAGAACCATTAATTGGAAACCCGAATCTACCGGCTCCGGCCGATTTGGTAACTGGCTGGAGAACCTGGTAGACTGGAATTTATCTCGTTCACGTTATTGGGGAACACCTTTACCGATCTGGCGCACCGAAGATGGTAGCGAGGAAATATGTATTGGTTCGGTGGCCCAGTTACAAACCGAAGTAGATAATGCCGTAGCTTCCGGCCTGATCACGCCCATGAACGTTTCGCACATGGATTTGCACCGGCCTTTTGTGGATAACATTGTGTTGGTAAGTCCTTCGGGCAAGCCGATGCACCGGGAAACAGACTTGATAGATGTTTGGTTTGATTCCGGCGCTATGCCTTATGCCCAGTGGCATTACCCGTTCGAAAATGAAGATACGTTTAAGCAAAACTTCCCCGCCGATTTTATTGCCGAAGGCGTAGACCAAACCCGTGGCTGGTTTTTTACGCTGCATGCCATTGCCGTGATGCTGGAAGACAGCGTGGCTTTCAAAAATGTAATGGCCAATGGTTTGGTGCTGGATAAGAACGGTAATAAAATGAGCAAACGCTTGGGCAATGCCGTTGATCCATTCGAAACCATCCAGAAATATGGTCCGGACGCGACCCGCTGGTACATGATTTCGAATGCGCCGCCCTGGGATAACCTGAAATTTAATACCGATGGCGTAGTAGAAGTGCAACGCCGGTTCTTTGGTACCTTACACAATACGTATTCGTTTTTCGCGCTGTATGCCAACCTGGATAATTTTACTTTTAGTGAAGTGGAAGTGCCGTTGGCGTATCGCACCGAAAGCGACCGCTGGATTATTTCGAAGTTGAATAGTTTAGTTGCTAACGTAGATGCCTCATACGCCGATTACGATCCAACGAAAGCCACCCGCGCTATCCAGGATTTTGTGACCGACGATTTAAGTAATTGGTACGTGCGCCTGAACCGCAAACGTTTCTGGAAAGGCGAATACAACCAAGATAAAATGGCGGCTTATCAAACGCTGTATACCTGTTTGGAAACCATTGCTATTTTAGCCGCGCCGGTAGCACCTTTCTACATGGATCAGTTATTCCAAGACTTGAACCGGGTTTCGGGCCGGAATCAGGTAGAATCCGTGCATTTGGCCAACTTTCCGCAAATACAGGATTATTCTATTAATACCGAGCTGGAAGAGCGCATGCAATTAGCCCAGACTATTTCGTCGCTGGTGCATTCGCTCCGGAAAAAAGAAACCATTAAAGTCCGGCAGCCTTTGTCCCGTATCCTCATCCCGATCTTGAATGAGAAAACCAAAGATCAGGTAGAAGCAGTGGCCGATTTAATTAAGTCAGAAGTAAACGTAAAAAATATTGAGTATATTGACGATACTTCCGGGGTGCTGGTAAAGAAAATTAAGCCTAACTTTAAGCGATTAGGCCAGGTTTACGGTCCAAGGTTAAAAGAAGTGGCAGCAGTTATTCAGGGTATGAACCAGGAGCAAATTGCGCAACTGGAACGGAATAATAGTTTCCCAATAACTTTAGGAGCCGAGCAGGTACAAATAACGCCCGAAGACGTAGAAATTATGTCGGAAGATATTCCGGGTTGGTTGGTAGCATCGGAAGGTAAATTAACCGTAGCCCTGGATATTACTTTAACCGAAGAACTGAAGCAGGAAGGTATTGCCCGCGATTTAGTTAACCGGATTCAGAATCTGCGGAAAGACAGTGGTATGGATGTACAGGATAAGATAAGAATATACCTGCAAAACAACCATCCGGAAGTTAACGCAGCAGTAGCAGCTTACGAGCAATACATACGCGAAGAAACCCAGGCCACGGCCATTCAGTTATCCGAAACAGTTAATGAAGGAACTACTTTGGATATTGACGAGTTTACTTTGCGAGCTCAATTGGAAGTGGTATAATATTGGCTTTCAGGATTATTACGTTATAAATACCAAAAACGGGAAGAAAACTTTCCAGTAGATTAGATGAAATATTTTAAATATTATTTATTAAGCCTATTAATCATTGCCATCGATCAGGTAGTTAAAGTGCTGGTGCATTATAACATGGAAATGGGCTTACCCGGCGAAATTCACTTAATCGGCGATTGGGCCAAGCTCCATTATACCACTAATCCCGGTATGGCTTTTGGGGTAGAGTTGGGTTCTAGTTACGGTAAACTAATTCTGAGTACTTTCCGGTTAGTGGCCATGGTAGGCATTGGTTATTACCTGTACTACCTGTGGAAAACTAAAGCCCATAGTGGCTTAATTTGGTGTGTAGCCTTGATTTTGGGTGGGGCCATTGGTAACTTAATAGATAGTATTTTCTACGGCGTTATATTCGATAATGCCCCGTATGGTTCGTCTACGCCCTGGTTCCACGGACAGGTAATTGATATGTTTTACCTGGATATCTGGGAGGGCATTATACCGCATTGGGTGCCCATTATCGGTGGACAAGCTATGTCGCTGTGGCCAATTTTTAATGTAGCCGATTCGGCTATTTTTATTGGGGTGGTTATTATCCTGCTTAACCAGAAAAAGTTTTTCAGCACTTTAAACCCAGACGAAGAACATCAACCGGCAGTGTTGGACCGGTCGGCCAGTGCAGAGCCGACCAATGCGGAGATAGAAGCTAAATAAATTGAATTAGTTATTTTAAAGAGCCAACTTCATTCGAACTTGGCTCTTTTTTTTATGCTGCTCTTCATTATACTTCCCGTAGCATCGTATTATATTTAATCTATATTTTCTTACATTTGAATTTATTAGATCAGCTTAAAAGTAGATAATCCGTAATTTGAATAAGCCATTACTTAGTGTTAATAACCTGCAAACCCATTTCGCATCTTCGCGGGGCTTTGTTAAAGCCGTAGATAATGTGTCTTTTACTTTACATCAGAACGAGACCATTGCCATTGTGGGTGAATCCGGTTCCGGTAAATCAGTTACTTCCTTATCGGTAATGCAACTAATTCAAAGCCCGCCCGGCAAAATTGTGGGTGGCGAAGCTATTTTCCAATCCCGTAACTTCGGCGAAATAGATTTAATACAGCTAACGGATAAGCAACTGCAACGCATCCGGGGGAACGAAATATCCATGATTTTCCAGGAACCCATGTCGTCGCTAAACCCGGTTTTTACCTGTGGCAGCCAGGTAGCCGAAGTGTTGATATGGCACAAAAATGTATCTAAGCAAGAAGCTAAAAACTTAACCATCCAGCTATTTGAGCGGGTTAAATTGCCCCGGCCCGAAAAAATATATAAAGCTTATCCCCACGAAATATCCGGTGGTCAAAAGCAAAGGGTTATGATTGCCATGGCCATGGCCAATAACCCGGCCATTCTGATAGCCGATGAACCCACTACGGCTTTGGATGTTACGGTACAGGCCCATATCCTGGATTTATTAAACGAATTGCGCGTACAGCATCAAACGTCTATAATTTTTATAAGCCACGATTTGGGTGTAGTTGCCGAAATTGCCGATCGTATTTTGGTGATGTACCGGGGTAAAATTGTGGAGCAAGGAATAGTACTGGATATATTTACCAATCCCCAGCATCCGTATACCAAAGCCTTGCTGGCGTGCCGGCCTAAACTATCCATGGGCAAGAAGATACTACCCACGGTAAGCGATTTTATGGAAGTAGATGCCAGTGGAAATATTATTGATAAAGAAACTTTATCCACCCCAAAAGATGTTGTAAATGAGGCGATAAGTACTCCGCAGCCATCTTATCCAGCACCTTTATTAGTAGTTGATAATCTCCAAGTTTACTTCCCGGTCCGGAAAGGTTTATTCACACGTTCTACCGAATATATCAAAGCCGTAGATGGGGTTTCTTTTAACGTTTATCCGAACGAAACCATTGGTTTGGTTGGTGAATCGGGATGTGGAAAAACTACCTTAGGCCGGGCATTGCTCCGGTTGGTAACCCCTACGGCCGGTAATATTTATTTTAATGATATAAACATTGCCGGGTTATCCGATGAAGCCATGCGGAAAAACCGCAAAAGCCTGCAAATGATCTTCCAGGACCCTTATGCTTCCCTGAACCCAATGCAAACCATTGGCGATGCTATTATGGAGCCGATGCGGGTACACCAGGTAATGGCTAATGAGAAGCAAAGGCGCGAAAAAGTGTATGAACTGCTGGAAACCGTAAATTTAAAAGCAGAGCATTTCTATCGTTATCCCCATGAATTTTCGGGTGGGCAACGGCAGCGAATTAGTATTGCGCGCGCGTTGGCCCTGGAACCAAAATGTATTATCTGCGACGAATCGGTTTCAGCTTTGGATGTTTCGGTGCAGGCGCAGGTACTTAATTTATTAAACAAGTTAAAACAGGAGTTTGGCATAACGTATATCTTTATCACCCACGATTTGGCGGTAGCGCGTTTTATGGCTGATCGGGTTTTGGTAATGAATGCCGGAAAAATAGTAGAAACCGGAACGGCGGAAGAAATATACAATAACCCGCAACATCCGTATACACGTACTTTACTAGCGGCCATTCCGAAGGGGGAAATAGCAGATATTACCCGGGCGCAGGCCAAACGGGAAGCTTTGCTGCAACAGCCGCTCCTGTAAAATTATATAGTATAAAATATTAAAGAGATTTCCTCTAAATTGAATGGAAAGAAAAAAAAGAAACACTGATTCCACCCGCGGAACCCGGTCCGAAAAATCGACCGGAAAAAGCACCCGGGGTGGAGTAGAAATAACTAAAAGTAAATTATTAAAAATATTTACCACCAGTCCGGGAAAAGCCTTTGGCTATAAACAAATTTCCCGCCGCCTGGATGTGACGGATAAAGTTGGCCGGGAATTAATTTTTGATTACCTGAAAGAACTAAAAAAAGAAGGCCGCATTATAGCTTTACCGGACAGCAATTACATGTTGAATGTAGAAGAAGATAAAGTAGTAGAAGGCTTAGTAGATTTAGCCAATACCCGCTTTGCCTATGTAATAGTAGAAGACATAGAAGAAGATATAAAAGTTGCCACCGAAAACCTGAAGTTTGCCATGGGTGGCGACCGCGTAAAAGTGCGTTTAATTCCTAGCCGTGGCGACCGCCAGGAAGGGGAAGTAATCGAGATTTTAGAGCGGGCCAAAGAAGAAATAGTGGGTAGGTTAGAGGTATCAAAAAACTTTGCTTTTCTGATACCCGATTTTCGGAAGCTTTATTTTGATGTATTTATTCCGGAAGAAGAAATTAACGGGGCCAATAACGGTGATAAAGTAATTGTAAAAATTACCGAATGGCCGAAATCAGCAAATAAAAGCCCGATTGGTAAAGTAGTGCGCACCTTTGGCGCCGCCGGGGAAAACGAAGCCGAAATTAACGCCATCATGGCCGAATTTGGTTTGCCTTTCGAGTTTCCGGAAGGGGTAGAAGCCGATGCCGAAGCCATACCGGAAGAGATAACAGAAGAAGAAATAGCCAACCGGCGCGATTTTAGAGGTATTACTACTTTCACCATCGACCCGGCCGATGCGAAAGATTTTGACGATGCGCTTTCTATTCAGAAAATGGAAAACGGCCATTGGGAAATCGGCGTGCACATTGCCGATGTAACGCATTACATCGACGAAAAATCGAAGCTGGAGAAAGAAGCTTACCACCGCGCTACGTCGGTTTATCTGGTAGACCGTACCATTCCCATGCTGCCCGAAAAGTTATCGAACGGCTTGTGCTCTTTGCGTCCGCACGAAGATAAACTTACTTTTTCGGCGGTATTTGAAATGGACGAAACCGGCCGTTTGTACGATACCTGGATTGGTAAAACCATTATTCATTCCGACCGTCGCTTTGCTTACGAAGAAGCCCAGGAAGTAATAGAAACCAGCGCAGGTGATTTTGTAGAGGAAATACATACCCTAAACAATATTGCGAAAGAACTCAAAGGCAAACGTTTTAAAAAAGGCGCCATCAGTTTTGAAACTACAGAAGTAAGATTTAAGCTGGATGAAAAAGGCAAACCTTTGTTTGTGTATGTAAAAGAACGTAAAGATGCTCATAAACTCATTGAAGAGTTTATGTTGCTAGCCAACCGGAAAGTGGCGGAGTATGTGTTTAACCTGAAAAAACGCGGTAAGCGGAATACCATGGTTTACCGCACGCACGATGCGCCTGATCCGGATAAACTGAGTACCTTTTCTACCTTTGCCGGCAAATTTGGGTACAAGCTGGATCTGGAAAGCAAAGAAGTTTCGACGGAGTTAAATAAACTGGCCGAACAAACCGAAGGCAAGCCCGAGCATAGTGTACTGCAAGGTTTAGCTATCCGGACCATGGCCAAAGCCAAATATACCACCGAACCGTTAGGGCACTTTGGATTAGCCTTCGATCATTATTCGCATTTTACCTCACCTATTCGCCGGTACCCCGATATGATGGCGCATCGCCTGATTTACCAGTACCTCAACGGGGCTTCCTCCGCGGAAAAAGAAGAATACGAAGAAAAGTGTAAACACTCTTCGGAGCAGGAAAAACGGGCCGCTGAGGCTGAACGGGCTTCTATCAAATACAAGCAGGTAGAGTTTATGCAAAATACCGTAGGGCAGCAGTTTAAAGGTATTGTATCGGGCTTAACCGAATGGGGCATGTACGTGGAAATTGTGGAAAACAAATGCGAAGGTATGGTGCGGTTGAGTGATCTGGAAGATGATTTTTATGAGCTGGATGCCCAGAATTATCGGATTATTGGCCGCCGTAATAAACGCATGATTTCTTTTGGCGACGAAGTAACGGTAGAAGTAAAAGAAGTTAACTTAAACGCCCGTACAATTGATTTAACCTTTGTTAATGTTGATGCACCGGCACAGGACAAAGCAACTGTAGATAATAAAGGTAGTAAGAACAAACCGGAAAAAGCAGAACGGCCAAAGGTTACTTCCCGGAACCGCGCCGAGCGCCGGCAAAGTGTAGATGCCGGCGTTATGGAACCGGAAAGCCCGGAACTAGCAAACGCTGTAGAAGCGGAAGGAAAAACTGAAAACATGCAATCTGGCCGTACCATAAAAGATTATTACGGTTTTGATGAATAACATAGCCGCACCAGTCATTTTGGTGCAACCCGAAAAATCTGTGGATATCTCTTATTTTTTGCAACAATTTAACCAAACTTTATCTACCATTTCGTATGGGGATAATCCGGCTCAATTATATGATCCCATTCGGTATATGATGCAACTGGGCGGAAAAAGAATCCGCCCGGTTCTCACGCTTATAGCCGGTTATTTATTTAAAGATAATATACAAGCTTGCTTGAAACCATCTATTGGGGTAGAAGTTTTCCATAACTTTACGTTGCTACATGATGATATCATGGACAAAGCGCCTTTGCGCCGCGGCCAACCCACTGTGCACGAAAAATGGAACGCGAATATTGCCATTCTGAGTGGTGATGTTATGCTGGTACGGGCTTACGAGATGTTTTTGGAAGTAGAAGCAAGTAAGTTACCCAAAGTACTGCGGCTATTTAGTACTACGGCGGCTCAGGTGTGCGAAGGCCAGCAATTAGACATGAATTTTGAAACGCAAACCGAAGTAACCATTGCGGATTACATCCGGATGATTACTTTAAAAACAGCGGTGCTTTTGGGTTTTGCTTTAGAAGTAGGAGCTGTTCTGAATGGTGCTTCTGAAAATGATGCTTTATTGTTGAAAAACTTTGGTATTAACGTAGGTCTGGCTTTTCAACTGCGCGATGATTTACTGGATGTATACGGTGAGCAAGAGAAATTTGGGAAACAAGTGGGGGGCGATATACTGGCGGACAAGAAAACTTTTCTACAACTAACAGCCTTAACCCAGGCCAACCCTGATCAGAAGAAGATATTAACCCAATTTAAGAACCAGGCTATTTATTCACCAGAACAGAAGATTGATGAAGTTACGAAGGTTTATAACCAGTTAAATGTCCGGGCGCAAACCGAAGAAAAAATTAATGTTTATTTCGAAGAAGCTATTCAAAGCCTGGATGCGGTAAATGCTCCTGCCGAACGAAAAAATATATTGCGGAACCTGGCGCTAAACTTAATGGAGCGGGAAAGCTAAACTTAACCAAGTAAAGGCCACATCTACTTAAGCCGAAGCTTCGCGGACTAGTAACGGGAGGGTAGCTTTGGCAATCCTGGATAAGTTAGTTGCTGCGTCACAGGTTTTACTTCAAGTACAAAAAGATAAACTATGAGTGTAACCAGTATTTTAATTTTACTTACCGTGGGTATATCTATTTATGCCTGGTCAAATCCGGACTTAATGGGCAAGTGGATATTCCATCCTTTTAGTGTTGATAAGTACCACCAGTATTACCGCTTTGTAACTTCCGGTTTTTTGCACGCTGATTGGGGACATCTGCTTTTCAACATGTTTTCTTTTTACATGTTTGCCCGCATTGTAGAGCAAATTTTTATTAATTACCACGGTGTGCAAAACGGTATACTACTTTTTCTGTTGATTTATTTAGGCGGCATTGTGGTATCGGATATTTATACCTATTTCAAACAGCGCAGAAATTATGATTACCGGGCACTCGGCGCTTCCGGGGGGGTATCGGCTATTATATTTTCCAGTATTTTGCTTAATCCGCTATCGGGAATTATTATTTTCCCTATTCCTTTTCCTATCCGGGGATTTATTTTTGGGTTTTTGTACCTGATTTATTCTTACTTTCAGAGTAAACGTATGGGTGACAACATAAATCACGACGCTCACTTTTACGGTGCGGTATATGGTTTTGTATTAACTATATTTTTAGTACCTAATGCTTTGGGAAACTTTATTGATGAAATTCAGAACTGGCGTATATTTTAGAAATTAAGTACTTCTCACATAACTTTTCTACCCATTGAGTCTGTTTACAGATAAAGAAAGAGCCGGGCATATAAATAAACAGGGCCAGTTTTCCATAGTTAATACTGTGGAAAACTGGCCCTGTTTATTTATTAATGTTATTGGGTTTGTAAACCGGCTTTTACCCAACTAGCTACCATTGCTGTTCTTTTAGCTTGGTAAATAACTGCTTCCCGCACGTCTGTTTTCATGCCTTCTTTATCCACGGCTACACTGGTACCGTAAGGATTACCGCCAGCGGCAAAGGTAACAGCATCGGTATAACCAGGAGCGGCAATAATGGCTCCCCAGTGGTGCATAGTAGTATATATAGCCAATATAGTAGCTTCCTGGCCACCGTGAGGATTTTGCGCACTGGTCATGGCGCTTACTACTTTATTAGCCAATTTACCTTGAGACCATAAGCCACCGGTAGTATCCAGAAACTGTTTCATTTGAGCAGGCACATTTCCGTAGCGGGTGGGCACGCTAAATATATAAGCATCTGCTTCTTCCAAATCATTTAACGACACCTCTGGTACGTCTTTCGTAGCATCTATATGTGCTTGCCAAGCAGGTTTTTGGGCAATGGCTTCCGGTGGGGCCAACTCATGTACTTTTAAGATTTTAACTTCCGCGCCTGTTTCTTTGGCACCTTCACTAGCCCATTGGGCCATTTGGTAGTTGGTGCCGGTAGCGCTATAATAAATTACTGCTAATTTTACTTGTGCCATAGTTGTGTTTTGATGTGGATAAATATTTTAAAAGCGACTTGCTTAAAAAGGATATTGCCGGGGTTCTACC
>Ga0210040_10000145_pt1 | contig 138185 bp, 104 predicted proteins | sample CryGeyCG12114_NA_FD_185462 | JGI IMG/M metagenome (GOLD analysis project Ga0210040, IMG submission 185462) | Groundwater microbial communities from aquifer - Crystal Geyser CG19_WC_8/21/14_NA (SPAdes) (version 2) | ecosystem: Environmental > Aquatic > Deep subsurface > Groundwater | place...
GCGAAGTAGTATATACCTTAGAAGATGCGGTAGAAAAAATAAACCTGTATTCCTTCGACTGCGCCATTATCGATTTGAATTTGCCCGACGGCGAAGGCTTTGCCGTGATAGAAGCTTTACGTAAAATCAGTACGGCTACCGGCATTATTATTATATCGGCCCGCAACGCCTTAGACGATAAAATTAAAGGCCTGGAAATTGGTTCCGACGATTACCTGACCAAACCTTTCCATTTATCGGAGTTAATGGCGCGGGTAAAATCGCTGCTGCGGCGGCGCAATTTTAACGGCAACGACGAAATTACCTTCAACGAAATAAAAATAAACTTTAAATCGCGACAGGTTTTTGTAAACGATCAGGAAACCTTGCTGGCCAAAAAAGAATACGATTTACTGCTTTATTTTATCTCCAATATTAATGTAGCCTTAACTAAAGCCGCCATTGCCGAACACCTCTGGGGCGACAATGCCGATAACTTCGATTCGTTTGATATGGTGTATTCGCACATCAAAAACCTGCGCCGGAAGTTACTGGAAAAAGGTAGTCAGGATTATTTAATATCTATTTACGGCATTGGCTATAAATTCGGGAACAAGTGAAATTACTGGCAAAAACCAACCGCTATTATATTTTCTTTTCGGTTATTACCTACTTTATTATTGCGGGCGCTTTTTACCTGGTGGTGCAACACGTTATTTACCGCGACATAGAAAAACGCCTGCAGGTAGAACGCAAAGATTTTGAAGCTTATATTGCCAAAACCGGCAGTTGGGACACCAGCTGTTATTTTATTGAAGATAAAATTGATTTAACCCAGGTACCAGACACACGCAAAAACCTGCCTTTGTTTGAAGATACCGAACTCCCCAACCGCTACACGCAGGAACCGGTACGCTACCGCGAAATTAAATTTTATACCACGCTTAACAATACCTTTTATTTGGTTCGCATCCGGAAATCGTTAATAGAATCCGACGAACTGCTGTCGTTTATAACCGGTACCATGCTGGTGTTTTTGTCAGTGGCCTTGCTGCTGTTGTTCTGGTTTCAGAAAAGCATTTCCCAAACCATCTGGAAACCGTTTTATAAAACGCTGGCCGCCGCTAAAACTTTCGATTTAAAAAAAGACGAAGTCTTGCCTTTAACCAGCAGCGAAATCTTCGAATTCCGGGAGCTAAACGAAGTATTCCTGAAAATGAGCGATAAAATGCGGCGCGATTACCGCAACTTAAAAGAGTTTACCGAAAACGCCTCGCACGAAATTCAAACGCCGCTTGCTTTGATAAATGCCCGGGTAGATGAATTAATTCAGGAAGAAAATTTATCGCAAAAACAGGTTTACTGGATTCAGGAAATCCATAAATCTTCTATCCGGTTATCGAAGCTAAATCAGGCGCTATTGCTTTTATCTAAAATCGAAAACGAACAATTTCCCGCAACCAAAACCCTTAATTTGGGGAGCTTAGTAAAAAGCAAAATTTCGGAATACGACGATATTATGGAGCACCGGCAATTAAGCATAACGGTAAAAGAAATACAGGAATTCCATATTGCAATTAACCCCGATTTGGCCGATATTTTAATTTCTAATTTGGTGGGCAACGCCATTAAACACAACCAGGAAGCCGGATTGATTAAAATAGCTATTTACCAAAACCGCCTGGAAATTTTAAATACCGGTAAACCGTTAAACGCCCAACCGGGTGAATTATTTAACCGCTTTAAAAAAGACAAATCATCGGCCGGATCGTTGGGTTTAGGGCTGGCCATTGTGCGGGAAATCTGCGGATATTACAAGTTAGGAATTAATTACCAAAGCCGGGGGGCGGTGCACCGGTTTATTTTATCCCAAAGCACTAAAAACATTCCGAACGAAACTAAACTCTTATTACCGGTTTAGATATCTGGTGCTCATCTATTCCAAAGAATTTATTATTTCAAAATTATCTTTGTGTCTTTACAATAACTTAACATAGCGTCTCAATCCTTAATCATTACTTAACATAGCCATAATTTTGGAATAAACCTACGGGTATAACTTTGCATCGAGACTAAATTATACCTAACAATGAAATCTTTATTCCTTTTTCTCACCTTGCTAGGTGTGTCTTTTTATGGACATGCCCAAACCGGTACCCTTACCGGAAAAATAAAAGACAAGTTAACCGGCGAACCTATCATTGGCGCCACCATTGCCGTAGTTGGCACATCTAAAGGTGCCTCCTCTGATTTTAACGGTGATTACACTATTCCCCTTGATCCGGGCACTTATAAAGTAAGCATTTCTTACGTTTCCTACAAAACCCAAACCCAGGAAAATGTAAAAATAACGGCGGGCCAAAGTACTACGCTTGCTATAAACCTGGAAACCTCCGCCACCGAGTTAAGTGCCGTAACCGTTACCGGAGCCCGCCAGACCAATACCGAAGTTTCGCTTATAAAAGAAATTAAAAACAGCAATGTAGTAGTTAGCGGTATGTCGGCTGAGCAGATTACCCGCACCCAAGATCGAGATGCCTCTGAAACGGTCAGACGCATACCTGGTGTTACCGTTGTGAATAACCGGTTTATTGTTATCCGGGGTATGGCTGAACGCTACAATACGGTAATGCTGAACGATGCTTTCACTCCCAGCACGGAACCGGACGTTAAATCTTTTTCTTTTGATTTATTACCTACTAGTGTTATTGATCGCATCCTAATATATAAGTCCGGGTCGGCAGAGTTACCCGGTGATTTTGGCGGCGGGGTGATTAAGGTATATACTAAAAATGTAGCTAACGAAAACAGCACTTCTTTTGGTATTTCTACTTCTTACCGGGGTAATACTACTTTTAACAGTTTTAACAACTACTCCGGCAGTAATACTGATTTCTTAGGCTTCGATAATGGTACCCGCCAGCTACCGGGTGCTTTCCCAGCCAACCTGAACACGGTACAAAGCGGTGATCAACTTACTAATCTGGGTCGCACCCTGCCAAATATCTGGCAATCCACGCAAACCAATGCTTTGCCTGATCTGCGCTTAGCATTTGGTTTGTCGCGCGTGTTTGATGTAAAAGATGTACAAATAAGTAATATAACGGCGCTTTCGTACAGTAATACCCGTTCACGCACCAGTGGTACCCGTCGGAGATACGATGATGAAGTAAACGGCGAAAGTCCGTTAAACTACGATTTCGTAGACGATCTTTCTACGACCAGTTCCCGCATCGGCTTGGTGCATAACTGGTCTGCCCGGCTTAATCCAAACAATAAAATTGAATTCCGGAACTTGTTCAATCAATTAGGTTCCAGTGATGCACTATTTCGTTCCGGGGTAGAATATCCGGTAGCACAAGATCAGCGTAATTATGCCTTACGTTACGAAAGCCGGTCTATTTATGCGGGACAGTTTCAGGGCACCCACGATATAAATAATCAGAAAACTAATATCACCTGGAACGGCGGTTATACATATACTAACCGCAATGAACCTGATTACCGCCGCATCCGGACTATCCGGAACCTAAATACCGAAGACCCTTTCCTGATTTCTTATAAATTTTCTCCTAGCCTGAACGAAGCCGGACGCTTCTATTCAAAACTAAACGAACACGGTTTTTCTTTAAACAGTAAAATAGAGCACAGTTTTTATAAGGTAGATTCGCTGGCCGAAAACGCGCCTAAAATCAGGGCCGGTTTTTACGCCGAAAGGAGAAATCGTGATTTTAGTTCCCGCTTTTTTTCCTACAGCCCGGCCAATATTAATGAATTTGATTCTGATTTGTTAACACAACCGCTAGATCAAGCATTTGCCCCCGAAAATGTAAATCGCAGCACCGGGTGGGAAATTATAGAAGGAACGCAACCAGAAAATTCTTACGTAGCGAACAACACCTATTTAGCTGGTTTTGTGGGCGCTGATGTTCATTTAGGTGATCGTTTATTAGCCTCCGGTGGCTTACGGCTGGAATATAATTCCCAGCAGCTCAGGTTAACAGAGGATTCGCCGCTGGCCGTTGACCGGCCCATTACCCGGTTATTACCTTCTTTAAATTTAACCTACAACTTCAATCAGCGTTCCTTGCTTCGGTTTGGTTCGAGTATGAGCTTAAACCGGCCCGAATTTAGGGAACTGGCCCCTTTTACTTATTACGACTTTATTAACCTTTGGATAATCAGAGGAAATCCTGATTTAACCACCGCTACTATTTACAACACCGATTTGCGGTACGAATTTTATCCTACTCCAAGTGAAATGATTTCTTTCGGAGTTTTTGGAAAGTATTTTCAAAATTCAATCGAACGCTACTTTGAAAATGTGCCTGCCCAAAATCAGTTAAGTTTCCGTAATTCCGATAATGCCTACAACTACGGCATTGAAACCGAAATCCGGAAATCGCTTGTAGATTTATCCGCCTCGTCTTTTATTCAGAAGCTAACGTTGGTGCTGAATGCTTCCTTAATTAAAAGCGAGGTAAAAACTACTGTTTATGACGAAGCAACCGGCCTGGTTAATAATGTTGAAAGACGGCCCTTAACCGGACAGGCGCCCTACATTGTTAATGCCGGGGTTTACTACCAGGACGATGAACGGAAGTTACAGGTAAACGTGCTGTATAATGTGGTAGGTACCCGCATTTATGCGGTTGGATTAGAAGGAGTAATTCCAACGGTTTATGAAATGCCGCGTAATGTTGTTGATGTTTCGCTTACAAAAGGCATCGGGGAACATTTTGAATTTAGAGCGGGTATCTCCGACCTGCTTAACCAAAAGTTCCGGTTACTCCAAGACTCTGATTACAATAACAAAATAGAAAACAATGATGATGCCGTGCAGGAACTAAGACGTGGTTCTTACAGCACAGTTGGTATTTCATACAAATTTTAATCCTTAATAAATTTTAATCAAACACAACCAAGTAAAATTTCATTCAATTATGAAAAATTTAAAAATCTGGGCAGTACTTACGATGATGGCCCTTGTTACTTTTAGTTGCACCGACGATGACGTCGACACTGGTACTGGTGGTACCACAACCACCGGAAGTTATACCCTTACAGAAGAAAATGGTATGACCACAATAAAAGGCACGATAGATCAAAATATTACTTTATCGGCTGCTAAACAATACGTGTTAAATGGTTATGTTTATGTAAAAGCACCGGCCACGCTAACCATTGAGGCAGGTACTATTATTAAAGGCGACCAGACAACCAATGGTACGTTGATTATTGAAAGAGGTGCTAAAATTATGGCGGACGGAACCGCGGCTAAACCAATTGTATTTACATCGGCTAAAGCCAAAGGTGGCCGCGGAGCTGGCAACTGGGGCGGAATTATTATCTTAGGGAATGCTCCTACCAACTTAGGCGCTAATGCTAAAATAGAAGGCGGTCCGCCTAGTACTTTCGGCGGAAATGATCCCAATGATAATTCCGGCGTATTAAGATACGTACGGATTGAATATGCTGGGATTGCTTTTCAACCTGATAACGAAATCAATGGTTTGACTTTAGGCGGCGTAGGTGCCGGTACCGTTATTGATTTTGTACAGGTATCTTATAGCGGGGATGATTCTTTTGAATTCTTTGGCGGAACGGTAAACGCGAAACACCTGATTGCTTACAAAACAGTTGACGATATGTTTGATACCGATAATGGTTATGCGGGCAAGTTACAGTTCTTAGTTGGTTTAGCTAACCCGGCGGTGGCAGATGCTTCCGGCTCTAACGGTTTCGAGTCGGATAATAATTCTAGTGGCAGTGAAGCAACCCCAAAAACTTCCGCTATATTCTCTAACGTTAGCTTATTCGGTCCCCGCGCCACCCCTACTACTACTTATAATGCTAACTTTCAGCGGGCTATGCATATTCGCCGGAACAGCAGTATTTCGGTTTATAACTCCGTATTTGCGGGCTGGCCAACCGGTTTACTACTCGATGCCCCTACAACCCAGGCTAACGCTACAGCTGGCTCTTTGAAAATGATGAACGTAGTAATTGCTGGTACTCCGGCTGCTAACCTACTACGTGTAGAGAATAATGGCACCTTTGATGTAGCTGGCTGGTTTAATACAGCTAGTATGGGCAACATGGCCATGGAAGATCTTTCTGGTTTAAATATTAATAATGCCTTTAACCAAACAACGCCTAATTTTAGACCGGAAACAGGATCTCCTTTATTAACCGGTGCTTCTTTTACCGGTATGGACCCTTTCTTTACCCAAGTAACTTACAAAGGTGCTTTTGGTACCGAAGACTGGACCGCCGGCTGGGCTAACTTCGATCCGCAAAATGCCGATTACTAATCAAAGATAATTGTACTTCCGGAAGGGTGAGACCAGGAAGTTACAATTAATTCGGGCAGCAGCTTAGTCTCCTGCTTCCCGGCAAAAGCCTGCCAGCAATGGCAGGCTTTTTACTTTTTAGAACACCAATTACCTTCTCGCCTTTTATATTAAAAACATCAGCTATGTTAGCGGCAGCATAGCCTTCAACTTTTCTGCGGTATTGGTTCGGCGTACGGATCAGTGCCGTAGTATTTCTTCCGGAACCAGTAGGCCAGGTTAACTAAACCAATCAAGGTCGGCACTTCAATCAGGGGCCCCACTACACCGGCAAAAGCTTGTCCGGAATTTAAACCAAAAACGCCAATAGCCACGGCTATTGCCAACTCAAAGTTATTGCCGGTGGCCGTAAAAGCAACCGCCGCATTTTGCGCATAGTTGGCGCCCAAGGCTTTGCCCATATAAATGCTGACCACAAACATAATAGCAAAGTATATTACCAGTGGAATAGCAATCCGGATAACATCGAGGGGAATGCGCACCATTAAATTGCCTTTTAAGCTGAACATCACCACAATGGTAAACAGCAAAGCAATTAAGGTAATCGGGCTGATGGCGGGTATAAACACTTTATTGTACCACGCATCGCCTTTTAAACGGCGTAGAATCAGGCTGGATAAAAAACCCAACAAAAAAGGAATACCCAGGTAAATGCCCACACTTTCGGCAATAGCTCCCATGCTGATATCTACAGCGCTCCCAGCCAGGCCAAACCAGGTGGGCAAAATAGTGATAAATACGTAAGCAAAGAGGCTGTAAAACAACACCTGGAAAATGCTGTTAAACGCCACCAAGCCGGCGGCGTACTCCCGGTCGCCTTCCGCCAGTTCATTCCAAACCAGTACCATGGCAATACAACGGGCCAAGCCAATCAGGATAATGCCTACCATGTATTCGGGATGATCCCGCAGGAATATAATGGCTAAAAAGAACATCAGCAACGGCCCTATAATCCAGTTTAGAACCAGAGATAAGGTAATAACTTTTATATTTTCGAATACCCGGCCTAGCTGCGCATATTTTACTTTGGCCAGAGGCGGGTACATCATTAAAACTAATCCGATGGCAATGGGCACGTTTACGGTTCCTACCTGGAAAGTATTAATGATGCCTTCCACTTCCGGATAAACATAGCCCAGTAAAACGCCTATAGCCATGGCTAAAAAAATCCACAAGGTTAAGAACTGGTCCAACCGGGAAAGGCGTTTTCTTTTATCTACAGTACATTGACTCATATCGTGCAGGTTGCAAATTATAGATTATCTTTCCCCGGCCTATCAGGTAATAAATATCTTCTCTGAGGAAAGAACAAACCCGGGTAAATTAGCGTGTATGGCTCTAAAAAGAGCAATTCTCATCGCCGGTATTTTTAAGTTTTATGGGGCAATTGTTGTTCTATTTAGAACATAATCTGCGATAAACTGCTGACTATAAACTTTAATTTGATCGCGCACTTGCCGGAAAGCAACTGCTATTGCTTCTTCTGTACCGGTAGCTTTCGCCGGGTCGGTAAAGTTTTGGTGAAAGCGGGTAGCCTGGGAAGGAAAATAAGGGCAATTCTCCTGGGCGTGGTCACACACCGTAATAATGTAATCAAAAGGAACGTCCCGGTATTCATCAATGTGGTTGGAAGTATGAGCCGATATATCTATGCCATCTTCGGCCATGGTAGCAATAGCCCGTGGATTAACGCCGTGGGTTTGGATGCCGGCACTATAAATAATGGCCTGTTCGTGAGCAAAATGTCTTAAGTATCCTTCGGCTATTTGGCTGCGGCAAGAGTTGCCGGTGCAGAGAACAAGTATGTTTTTCATATTCAGATTAAAATTGAAAAAGATGGCGCAACTAAATTTATCAGCGGTAACGCCTGTAGTATTAGCAGCAACCCGAACCAGGCGCACAACTGTTAGCCGATAGGGTGCTTAATTCTATTAGTTGCACTTTCTTTTTTTCGGCCACCGGTGCGCAGCACTCCTCGCCTTTCTCGTTAGTGCCGCAGCTACCGCCGCGTTCAATGGCTTTGCACTGTACAAAGTCCGGGCTCAGGTTCACGATCAGATTGTCTCCGGATATGGTAAACTCGCCGGGGTACATCTGGCGCGTATCAAACTGGGTATTACCAAATTCAATTTTTACGGTTCCCAGCGGGTTGAGCGGGAGCACCTTTTCCACCGTACTAATAATCGACAAAGCTTTGCTTACCTTCATTTCCTGGTCGCTGTCTTGCTGGGCGGGCTCACATAGCTGCACAATTATTTCGGTCCAGGTATTCATTACGCCGCCGCAATCAACCGACACAATTGGTGCCTGCTTTATTTCCGTGATGTGGTAAGAAGCATCTACCAGTTTGCCTTCTGCATATTGGAATTGCAAGTGCTGTTCCGGATTTTTAAGTAACTCTTCTTTAAAAGATTGCCAGTTTATAAAATTTGTTTTGTTCATAATATTGCAATTTAACGATTAATATTCTTAAAAAATTTTAGCAGCAATTATCCTTGCACACCACCATACTGGAGAACAGATGCAAGAAAATATCCCGTACCTCTTCCCACTTTTGCTGGTCGATGCAGTAACAAACACTCGTTCCTTCTACGGTGCCCTGAATCAGGCCAACCGCTTTTAACTCTTTTAAATGTTGGGAAACAGTAGCCTGGGCCAAAGGAAGTTCATCTACCAGGTCGCCGCAAATGCATGTTTGGCGCTTAAGCAAGTGTTGCAGAATAGCCACCCGGGCCGGGTGCGCCAAAGCTTTGGCATAAGCGGCTACCTGGTTCTGCGCTTCGGTAAAATTCTGTGTTTTAGTAACGCCCATCGAGTATCTTATTATATTGCAATATTACGATAATGGTTTCAAACAGACAAACTTTCTTCGCTAAATTTTGTATTAGCAAAATCAGCTAAGTAAATAGGCAGAAGTAACAAGGTATCAGGGCTAAATTAAAATAACCTTCGGAATAGCAAAGTGTTAAGGTAAATAACAAGTTGCCTGACAAGTAAATCTAATTTCGGCCACTTAAGAACCAGATAAATGAATAGCTTTGGTTTAATTAACTAATCGGGACTTTGCGGAGGATTGCTTCGATAAAATCTTTGGTTTGAATGCCGTCGGCTTCGGCTTCGTAGTTCAGAATAATACGATGGTTCAGCACATCCAAAGCCACATCTTTTACATCTTCCGGCAACACGTAATCCCGTTCATCAAAAAAAGCTACCGCTTTGGCCGCTAAGTTAAGCGCAATACTGGCCCGCGGCGAAACTCCAAACTGAATGTAATTAGCATATTCGGCTAAGTCGTAATCGCCGGGCATACGGGTGGCAAATACCAGTTCTATAATATAGCGTTCCAGGGTTTCGGATATCTGCACCTGGTTTATTTCGTTCCGGATAGCAAATATGTCCTGCTTGGTGAGCACGGTATTTACCTGGTTAACGAAGGTTAAGTTAGCCATGCGGCGCATTACTTCCAGTTCGTCGGCTTTATTCAGGTAATTCACAAAAACCTTCATCATAAAGCGGTCTACCTGGGCTTCGGGCAAGGGGTAGGTTCCCTCCTGCTCTACCGGGTTTTGGGTAGCCAATACCAGGAAAGGCAAATCGAGTTTAAAAGTGGTTTCGCCAATGGTTACCTGTTTTTCCTGCATGGCTTCCAGCAAGGCACTTTGCACTTTGGCCGGAGACCGGTTTACTTCGTCGGCCAATATCAGGTTGGCAAAGATAGGGCCTTTTTTTACTTCAAACTTAGAAGCATTCTGGTTGTAAATCATGGTTCCGATCAGGTCGGAGGGCAATAAATCGGGCGTAAACTGGATGCGCTGAAAATCGAGGTGCAATACCTGCGAAAGGGTGTTAATGGTTAAAGTTTTAGCCAGTCCCGGCACTCCTTCCAGTAAAATGTGCCCGTTGGTAAATAAGCCAATCAGCAACCGGTTTACCATGTATTGCTGGCCCACTATTACTTTACCTACCTCCGTAAAAACCTGTTTTATTTTTAGCTGGTGCTCCCGAATGCGTTCCTGATACGATATTTCGTCTGTTTCCATGTGGTGCTTTTAAGGGTACAAAAGTACAACCAATTATTTTACCATTTCTTAAAGATAAAAAACACGGCTAAAAACAAGAAAATAAATTCTACTACGTGGTTCCAGGCCAGTTTCTCGGTCCGGAAAACAAAAATAGTAATCAAAGTAAATACAACCAGCGATATAACTTCTTGTATGATTTTCAATTGAAAAAGCGAAAAAGGCCAGGCCCCAGTTCAGAAAATAATGGTAATCAGGTCCGTCTGCGAAAACCAACCCCAATTTTAAAACTGCAGATGTCCATACGAGGCAAATGTCATCTGGGACAAACAATATAAATATAAACAGAAGCTAAATCGGACGGTTGGTACTATACTAAACAAGAAAACAGCTCAGCATGAAAGCCTCTATCGGGTTAGAAGTAGCAGCAGGGTAGCCATTCAAACTAAGGGACAGGTTTTATATTTCCTTTACCGGGGTGCGTTTACTTGGACGCGGCATTTCATCAACCAGTTAATTGCTTCCTGCTCCGACTGAAAAAAATGGGTGGTAAGCGAAGAAGTTTTGTTGAGGTCTTCAAATTGGTGAAACTGCTTCATGTTCTGAATGTGCTTATAATGCGAAGGCGTTACCAAATAAGCAACATAATTGCTCCTGGTCAGCAATTTTAATTTTTCCGGCAAAAAAACATCAAAGTACCAATTCTCCTGCGATTTAGTGGCATTTCCCCGGCCGCGGATATCAATGAGCCAATAATGCCAATTATGGATAATGGCCTGGTTGAAGATATATTCATAACCACTTGTAAGATGATCCGTATTGAGCAAATTTAACCATCGGCAAATCCATATATCTAGATCAGGACGATAATTGGCAGCAAGAGACTCAATGGTTTTATTCATGTTTACCAGCTAAGAAAATTCTTATTTAAGGTTATAGCTGCCGCTTATTAATAAAAGTAACTTAGCCCTGTAAATAAGGTGTTTTTACGGGTGTAAAGATATACGAAAAATTAATTAGGCATATAAAAATTATTAAATTAGCTACAAGTTTTAGCAACGAAATAAATGGTAACCTGGCTTTGCTAACCAGCTCTAGGGTTATCTGATTAAGGCTTTTGCAACTTTAACAAATTGTGCTTCTTATTTTAATGCTGCTGGTTGCGGCATTGGTAGTGCTTAGCTAGCTAAATCTTCTTTTTTAGCGGGAAAGAGTAGTCGATTATAAATCGGGTTTTTGGGCTTGTATATCTTTTAAACGGCGCTCTATTTTTCTTATATAGGGGTCAAACTCCGCCAGTGCTGCCGGGCTCTCTTCGCGGCGCAGTAAATACCGAAGTAACATCAGCCTGTCTTCGCACTCTTCCCTACTAAACTGCTCAATATCCGATAAACTTAGCCTTTCTTTAATTTTAGAAAACATATCCAAAGTCGCCATTGTTTACCAACATCAAAATAGTTTATTTAGTTTAGAGCATATTACAATTTACTATATTTTAAGTATTTAATTTTTAAAGTTGCGTTCTACTACGTATTTATAAGCTGTAAACCGACCTAATTACCCCATTTCAAAAATCAAGCATTAAGGCTGCTCCTCGCCTGGCTGACTCACAAATTTTAATACCAGTAATTTAATTAGCTAAGAAGATAGATATGCCACATTAAGAAAGTAACAATGCTGTTGATGCGTTTTTTTGAAACGCTGCTGTTTTATATTTATAGCTTTTAAGTTTCTAATCGTAGACAGGAAAATAGCCAAAGCCAATAAATCTAATAATATAGCTAATCTATTCAAAAAAAATTCCCCTTAACAAAATAGAATGTATTTGTAAAGGGGAATTTTCGAGAGAGCAACCTATATTCTTCCGGTCTATAGCTTAACCAGGTAGCTTAAGGTGGGCATTAATTAAAATTTAATTCTGTTTTGTAGATTTTTGATCAAATAACTCGCCTTTGTTTAAAAGTTTAGTGAACAGATATTTAGTTTTCCACCTTTTTGAAGAAAGAAAACTTTAAAAGTAATTAGCTAACTATTACAGCTATGGCAGTGATGGCAGCAAAGAAAAGGGCGGTAATTAAGTTTGAATTTTTCATGGCTACAAATTTAGGTTTATATTGATTTTACATAGTATTATTCTAACGCAATATAATAAGAAAAGTTTATAAATATAATGATTCTATAAATTATTAGACCTATTCTAATAAAAAGCTTTTGCATTATTTGTTACAGAAGTGCTTCAAAGAACCAAATATTAATATAAAAACCGGTTAATATTAAATAGATTGGCATGATAAAGCATATATTATATAAAATATATAATTTTATAAATCAATCAGATCACCCTTAAAAATTTGGCATCGATTAGGTTGCTTCTTTGTTAGGTAGAATGGCTAAGAGAAAATAACCTTATAAAATTTGAGTTGCTTGCAATAGAGCAAAACAATGAAATAAATCTAAATTTTAATTTCAGAAATTAGCTTTGTAACAGTTTCATTTACGGCTGCAAAAGAGAACAAAACAGCTGTTTTTTCTGATAGCTGCTCTTTCTATTTAGTATATTCTAAAAGAAAGTTGGGAAATACGGGAGAAAGAATTATATTTCTAGTTCCTGTATAAAGTTCCTGCTAAGAGTAATTCCGCTGATAGCAGGATAGCTGTTAAAATTGCCGCTAATTGTCTTTTGCTCAGAGCCGTAAAAAGCATACTGTCCGCTTAACCGTTTTAGTAAACTTTTGGTAAAGATATACCCTTAATTTTTCGGTACAAGTTTATGGCAGCTTGGTCGGTGAGGCCCGAAATAAAATCGGTTATTTGCAGAATTCGCTCGTATTCGCTTGGGTTTACCCGGCGGTTCGCATCCAGGTACTGATCCGGAATTAAATCCAGTAACTTCTGGTGCCGCCGCAACTCCGGCTGGAAAACCGCTTTCAGGAAAAGATCCAGTAATCCGCCTAATACTTCAAAGCCGGCGGCCTCAATTTCCAGAACCGGCCGGTTTTTGTAAATGGATGCTACGGATATTTTTTTTATTTCGTCCAGGGCCGCTTTGCTGCTCACTTCCGAAATCAACGGCTGGTCGTAGGTGCCGTTTAATATTTCCGGTTCGTGTTGGATAAATAAAGCCGCCGTTTCGTGTATAAGTTTGTTGATGATTTTAGCCCGTAAAAACCCGATTTCTTCCCGCCAATCGTAAAAAGTTAATCTTGATTTTCGGTCCGGCGATTCGTTTAGCACGGCTTTTAATAAATATTGGGCTTTCTCCGGCGGAATCAAACCCAGTTTACAACCATCTTCAAAATCAATGATGCGGTAACAAATATCGTCGGCGGCCTCTACTAAAAAAGCCAGCGGGTGTCGGTGGTAAAACACTTCTTCAGCATTGCCTTTGGGCAACATACCCAACTCCTGGGCCAGTTGCCTAAACCATAGCTTTTCGCTTTGAAAGAAGCCGTATTTTTTTTCGCTGGTGCGGGTAGTACCTTTAAAGTGGGGCAGGCTTTCTTTCGGATATTTGGTAAAAGTAGCCAAAGTAGTATACGTTAAACTCAATCCACCGGGCAAACTGCTCTGCGCCGGATAGGTATGCGTCAGGATACGGAATCCGGCGGCGTTGCCTTCAAAATTTTGCAGGTCGGCTTTTTGGGCGTCGGTTAAACGGTCTAGTAATGGTTGGGCTTCGGTACTTTGGAAATAAGCCGAAATGGCATCTTCGCCGGAGTGGCCAAAAGGCGGGTTGCCGATATCGTGGGCCAAACAAGCGGCCGCAACAATATCCCCGAAATTAGCTTCGTTTACCTTGCTTTGCTTTTCCAGTTCCGGATACTTTTGCAAAATATCTTTCCCCACGGTTCGCCCCAGCGACCGGCCTACACAAGATGTTTCCAGGCTGTGGGTTAAGCGCGTATGCACAAAATCACTTTCCGGGAGCGGCATTACCTGGGTTTTGTTCTGCAGCCGCCGAAAAGCCGAAGAAAACACAACCCGGTCGTAATCGCGCTGAAAAGCACCGCGGGCAACTTCTTCCGATTCGTTTCCGGTATCTTCTCCGGCGTAGCGCCGACGCGATAATAGCTTCTCCCAGTTCATCTGTGGCATAGTCTGTAGGTTAATTCTGCTTCTTTGCGAGCTTGAAAATACGTGGTAATCCGGGTAAATGAAAATTTCCGGGGAAATGAAAGTCTGAAAGCGGCAAAAAATTAAAGCTTGATAAACTTAATTACCTGGGTATCGGACTCACTAACTACCTGTAAAAAGTATAAACCTTTTGTTAAACTTGTTACATCAAAATAAAAAGGATTATTGCCTTGGGCAACCAGCCGGTTAACGGAACCCCACAGTCGCCCGGCGGTATCATAGATATTGAACCGCACATTGCTATTGGCCCTAGCTTGGTACTCCAGGTGCAATTGGTTGTTCTGAACCGGATTGGGGTACAACGCAATACCGGCCGGCACCCCTGTATCGCTACCTACCCGGCGCACCGGCGAAAAGTTATAATCCGGATTATTGGTTACCAGCCGCAACCGGTAATAAGTAAAGCCAGCAAAAGGACGAATATCCTTAACCGCGTAAGATAAGGTAGCCAGCAGAGAGACTTGGACTACCGGCTGCCAGTTAATGCCGTTGGCACTACGTTCCACCACAAAATAGGCCAGGCCGGAGTTATTTGTCGTTTCCCAGGAAAGTAAAGCTTCGCCGGACGGCTGGGCAGCAGCCGCAAAAGAGAGCAAGGATACCGGTAAGGCGCAGCTTTCTGCCACCAGCGGCACCAGTTGGGTAGGGCTGCAAACATTATTACGGAAGCTACGCGTTAAAACATAATTGCCGCCGTCGATATCGCTGGCACTGCTAAGCCGGCGCGTTACCTGGTTCCGGTTAATAGCATAATGCATGACGGCCCGGCGGTAAAAAATATGGCTTAACTGGTGGGCATGGCCTAACTCGTGTAAGGCTACGGTTTCGAAATCGTATTGTAACGAAGTGGGGTTATTATTGCCGTAGTTCCAGTTGACGTTATTATTAAAAACCATATCTATTTCGTCTACCCAATAGCTGTAACTGTTGTTTACCCGGCAACCTTTGTACCGGCTGGTAGTACGGCCTAAAATATTGGCGGGCAAATTATCATCCGAGGAAAAGCGGAGTATATTTACGCCATCTTCGGCACTAACGGTAGTATTGCTTTTTTCTGCGGCCAATTGCCAGTTCATGGCCGTTTGGCAGGTCCAGGTTTGCAGGGCCCGGGCAAAAGACTGGCCTGCATCGGCATTTACGCTATTATCGGCCCGGAAAATATACCCGCCGTTGCCATCTTTGTTTACGTGGTACGGGGTGTAAGGAACATTATCTTTTAAAACGCTGGTAACGGCGTAGGCTACAAATAAATCTTGGGTGCTGGATACAGTGGTAAAATCGTTGTTGGTAACCCGTATTTCGCCGGAAGCTGCTACCCCGGTGGCATAAGAAGGTACTTTTACTTTTATCTCGTTGTCGGACCAGGAAACATAGTCGGCGGGCAGCACGCTCACGAAAGAAGCTCCGCCGTCATTGGCATTCTTAAATTCTACTAGGCCCTGTCCTTGATATGGGCCAAAGTTAGATCCCGTTATGGTTAGAATGGCACCGGTACCGGCGGTAATACTGTCAGGAGTAAAATCGGTTATAATCGGGGTGGCCTGGGTGCGGGCTTTAGGGTTAAATAAACTGGTTTTGCGCGCTTGCGCTTTTTCCAGTTCCGGGTTTTGCTGGATTGATTTTACCTGAATCTGCGGAAAAGACTGCAAAGTTTGGTATAACCCGGAAGTAATACCTTGGTAAGCCCGGAACGGATCGTGCGCTTCATCAAAAGGCAAATCGTACCGGATAAACCCCTGCGAGCTGGCATAAACCGAATAAGCGGAACCGGCACCTAAGTTTTGGCCGGAAGCCGGAAAGCGGGATGCCTCCAGGAAGAAAACACCTTGCTGCTCCGGCTGCAGACTTAAGGTATTCGAAAAGGTATGCAGATCATCGCCCACGCTGCCGCCTTCGGTTATAATTTCTATGGTTTGGGTTGTACCCGGATCACCTTTTAATACTTTATATATTTGTACCCGGTTAGCCGTATAAATATTCTGATGAGCCGGATCCCAGAAGCCTTGGCTTTGCAGTACTTTACCTTCTATAATAAGCGATGCCCGGGCTACCCGTTCCGGTAAAGAGGCCGGAATAAGCAAGCAGGTTTCCTGGGCCTGCAGCGGCCGGATAAAAGAGAAAAATACCAGACTCAGAGATAAGGCTCTTATAAAAAGATGCATTTTTGTTTATTTAGGTAATCACGATACCATTATATTGGTTACTCTATTTACTTATAAAAAAGGCCGCTGGCGAAATTAACCGTTTAGCTCTCCGGTTTTTAAGCGCTTACATAACACGTAAGAACGTGAAGAAAATAAAGATAATTAAAATATAAGCAGAAGCGAACCCCAAGCCATGTGTTTTATAAAGTTAAAAACGATTTTTATAAAATTTCCTAAAAATACTCACTTAGGCAAGGGATGGCTCTTCACAATTTAATGCCGGTATTAAGCACTTATACCGGCAAAAAATCTATCTTACAAGATCAAATTAAAGCATTTTGATAAAGTAGAAACTATAATAAAGCTAAATTAACCAGGCTAAACTTTCTCTTTCAATAACGTAAGTTTTATCCATTATTAATTTCTTGTTCACCTTTTCTTATTAGGCTAGTTACTACTCTTCTAAACAATAACTTTTATATACAGCATATATATACTTTCCTAAATAAAAGAAATAAATCAATTTTTTCTTTTCTATTTCATACAATATTATAAATTTGCAATATATTTACATTATATCTTATTTAAGGCCTAAAATTAATGCTTTTATATACATTGGTTAGCCAATAATATTAGAAGGGTTTAAAGTTATAATGCATCTCATTTATAGATTATTTCGTGTTGAAATAGATAAGCCGTAAATAAAAAGATAATTAAATAATAGTTCATAAACAAAAAAATTTCTTTTATTTAAATTAAACAACTTTAATTATAATATATTCGTAAAACTTAATATATTTACCAGCAAGAATATTTAAAAGAGATATATAAATATTATAACATCAAAAAATTATTTAAAAAATTAAAAATATAAATAATGAAAAAAATATTTACTACCGCCCTGTTATTTATAACACTACTCTCGGTTCAGGCAGCTGACGATTCATTAGCGGCTTTAAAGGCTAAAGCCACGGAAGAAACTCGGGTTATAGTACAAAAAATTGGTCTGAACGAAATAGAATACATCAAGATCAAAAGTTTCGTTTATAATAAACTGGTAGCGATAAAAGAAGCAAACGAGATGTATGCCAACAACCCGGAAATGCGGACAAAAAAGTTACAGGCTATTGAAGAAGAATTCGATAAAAACTTATTGGCAACGCTTAGCCCCAAACAACACCAAAATTATTTGGCTTTAAGCATCAAATAAAAAGCTACAAATAAATTTACCATCCTTAATAAATAAAACAGACCGGCTAACGATGAAGGTAGCGGTCTTTTTTTATTTAAAGCCTTCCTCAATAATGGGTTGATAATCGACAGTCATGTTTTCTGCCCAGAAAACTAATTTGGTTCTTAGCTAAAAAGGCCGCAGGTATTTCGGCTTAAACCTATGGTTACGTTCTCTTGGAGCTGCGTTATATACCGCGTCTAAACCTATCGCCATAACCTATTACTGAAAAAGGTAACTTAGCTCCCCTCCTTTTTTCAGAAAGCTAGCTTTCCAGAAGGGGTTTGGGGGAGGTTTTCTTCAATTCATATTTCTGAATTGTTCTGTCATTATCTATATACCAGTTTAAACCAGTAGTAAGTTCGGGCAAGTGGCCCCATGTGCTGTCAGGTAGCAAAAAAAATCAAATTTTATTCGATTACTCTAGATATTAGTTTAATTTACCTCAGCTAAACGGAAGTTATATTAAGGTAAATATTGTAACTTCGTGATATACAGTGATAGATATACCGGTCGGCCAAGCTCAATAATTAGGAAAGCAGTTTTATTATGCTTGTACTGCCCAGCATAATTATTAGCTTCTTTTCCGGCTGGCGCCTGATTACGATTAAAGCAGACCAGAGCCAAGTACCACACCATAATAAAGCGGGCCAATATGTCTAAAATTTTACTTTCCAGAAAAAGCTACCTTTGCTTTATATTTTTTAGTTTTTTGCTTTACTCTCTCCTCCCGCTCGCCGGCCGGGCCCAAACCGGAAAAAAAGCAGTGGTGAATGGTACCGTGGTGGATGCCCAAACGAGTCAGCCGCTTTCTTATGCTACCGTGCGCCTTTTTAAAAGCGCCGATAACAGCTTAGTCTCCGGCAATATTACGAATGAGGCCGGGCAATTTACCTTAGATGCCACTTCAGGAGAATATTATGCCTTGGTGGAGTTTATGGGTTACAAAGCATTTAAATCATTGGCCTTTACGCTTACTCCGGAAAAGCAAAACCACCCATTAGGTATTTTAAAGCTGCAGGCAGCAGCGGCCGCCTCCCTGAGCGAGGTAGTGGTACAAGGCGAAAAAAGCACCATGGAGTTATCGCTGGATAAAAAAATATTTAACGTGGGGCAGGATTTAGCTAACGCCGGCGGCTCGGCTACCGAAATTTTAAGCAATATTCCGTCGGTATCGGTAGACGCGGAAGGTAATGTAAAACTGCGGGGCAGCGAGAATGTACGAATATTAATTGATGGCAAACCTTCGGGTTTGGTGAGTTTTAAAGGCGGCAGCGGTTTGCAGCAATTGCAGGGCAGTTTAATTGAGAAAATAGAAATTATCACCAATCCCTCGGCCCGCTACGAAGCCGAAGGCATGTCGGGGATTATCAACATCGTACTTAAAAAAGAGCGGAAGAATGGGTTTAATGGTTCTTTCGAGGTAATTGGAGGCGAGCCGACAAATTACGGAGGAGCCGCCAACGTTAATTACCGCCATAATAAGATAAACTTTTTTGTTAATTATGGCTTAGCTTACCGCATTACGCCTAGCCGGGGCTCGCAATACCAGGAGCTAACTTCTCTTGATACTACCTTTATAACCCGGCAAACCTACGATACCCGGTTCCGGGGATTTAACAACAATATCCGGGGCGGACTGGACTATTTTTTTACGGAAACCAGTATCCTAACGGCCTCTTACCTGTACCGGCGGAGCACCGGCAACCGCATCCGGCATATCCGCTACCGTGACTACCGTCCTAACCAAACCCTCCTGGGTTATACCAACCGCCAACAAGACGAAGACGAAGATGAAGTAAATGGCGAATATTCTCTTACTTATAAAAAAACCTTTGCCCACGAAGGACAAGAATTAACCGCCGATTTCCGGTTCCTGGATTATTGGGAAAGCTCCGATCAGATATACACCCAGAACACCTTTTCGCCGGACAATACGCCTGATGCCGCGCAAGCATTGTTTCAGCGCTCCCTGAACGATGAATACGAAAAGCAGTACCTGACGCAAGTTGATTACGTGCAGCCTTTTGGCGAAGGCGGCAAGCTGGAAGCCGGCTTACGAAGCAGTTTCCGGGACATGGTAAACGACTACCTGGTAGGAGATCAGAATGCTGCCGGCGATATAACTCCGCTGCCCGGCCTGGATAACTATTTTATTTACAACGAGAACATCAATGCTATTTATGGCATCCTGGGTAATAAAACCCCTAAACTTTCGTACCAGGTGGGCTTGCGCGCCGAACACACTAACGTAAAAACGACCTTACGTGAAACAAACGAAGTAAACCCGCGGCGTTATACCAATTTATTTCCGAGTGCCCATTTTACCTATAATTTACCCCAAGAGCATGCCCTGCAAATTAGTTATAGCCGCCGGGTGCGCCGACCGGTTTATTTCGATTTAAGCCCGTATTTTACCTTATCCGACAGCCGGAATGTAATGGGCGGCAACCCCAATTTAAACCCTGAGTTTACCAATGCTTTTGATTTAGGGCACATTAAGTATTTCGATAAAGGCTCTCTGTCTTCTTCTTTGTTCTACCGCCATACTATTGGTAAAATAACCACCATCCGGCGGGTTAATAATGCCGGCATTGCCACCTTAATACCCGAAAACCTAGCCGGCGAAGAGTCGTTTGGAGCCGAACTGACGGGTTCGTTTACGCCTGCCAACTGGTGGAAACTAGACCAAAGTTTTAACTTTTTCCGGTCGGTTATTGATGGCAGTAACTTCCAGGAAAACTTCAGCACCAATACTTACAGTTGGTTTACCCGCCATACGTCCCGATTTAGCTTACCGAAAGATATTGATTTCCAGGTACGAGCCAACTACGAAGCGCCCCAGAAAACCCCGCAGGGCAGCCAGAAAGCCTTGTATTACCTCGACCTGGGTATCAGCAAAGATATTCTGAGCAAAAAAGGCACCCTCACCCTCAATGTGCTCGATGTCTTTAATACCCGCATCAACCGATCGGTTTACCGGGGCCAAAGCGAAGAAGGCGTTGTTTTTTATACCAGCAGCGAAAACCAGGGCCGCAGAAGGCAAGTTAACCTCACGTTCAGTTATCGGTTGCACCAGAACGCGCCGGCCAGTAAAGCTAAAACCTTGAGTACCGATTAATAATTGGATAGTTAGGTTAAAGAGCATTCTTGCCACTTGCCTGGCGTTGATTTGTTAGTAGTTAGCAGTAATTGCCAAGATACTTACCCGTACTGGCATTAGCCATATATTTACGTACACCAGCTGTGTTTTATCTTGCTGAAAATTGCGGGATAAATGTTGATCTATTACTCAAGGATGGGGAAAAGAAAAGGTGTAGTTAGAATTTACACCCAATGGGAGCTGATGATGGCTGACCGGTTAACTTCGGCATGCGTTACGCTTTGCTAAAGGCCCGCCAGGTTGAGCATTTTCCAAATTTATACTATTCTGTAATTGACCCAGGCGTACGGCTATTGTGGGAGCAATGCCGTTAGCTCGGAGAATCAGTTATTCTATTTCTTTTATTTCAAGGGGATTCTTACTTGTATGAAAAATATTCAAGATAAAGACTTCCTGCTCTGCTGTAACCCTTTAAATAATTTTGTAGTGCCATTTGCTTACCGAACGGTAATTACCCGGCTTTCCCTCCAAGTAAGGCTCTGTGGAGAACCTGTCCGGCATTTGTTCCAGGCTGGCGGCTAAATGTAGCAGGGCTTGCTTCACCTTTTGTGCAGCGGCCGGGGAGTCATGTTTAATGTAATTGATAATGGATTTTAGTGAAGCTTTCGCTTCGTTGTCCCAAAGTACATTATATCTCTGCTTCACCAGCTTTCTGCTTCCCGTTCTAAATCTTGCTGGCTGGTAAAATGCCCAGCTGATATGCGTTCTTCCGCCTCATGCAAATTTTTCAGCAGTTGCTCCGGCGTAATCGGCTCCCCGGTTGCCCGGTACCCTATCACGGATTCATTTTCTTTTCCCAGTATTTTTTTCAGCTGCCGGATAACGTTTACATCCTGAACTTTTGTTAGTTGCTCTATCAGGTAAAGCTTTTCGGCTTGTATATCCATACTCTTATTACTATTGTACCTTAAAGATAACGTATTTTATGCTTTTTTGACGTAACTACTCAATTATATCTGCGCCAGGCGGATAATATGTGGTGAAACTGACTTTAATTCTTCCAATATTATTTGCCAAATATATTTAATATGCCGGGCTTGTTGCAAAAACCAACAGCCGCAGAACTGGGCATCCCTAAAAAATGTGAAGCTTATAATCTCATCTTTCATTTATTTTCTAGTGCTGTTTCCAGCTTATACCATTCCGTAATTTGCAGGGCTGGTCGACGACCCGATTGATTCGGTGCATAATGCTTCGCCAGGTAATCCAAAATAACGGGCTCCGCGGACCCAAGATCACCCAAGCCTTGGGTTTGCTGCATCCACCGGATGGTAGTTAGCCAACCTTCGCGGGAAGCGCGCTTAGCGGTAATTAATTTAGGTGAATGGCACCGAACACAATTCTCTTTAACAACTTCCATTCCGGGAGCCAAAACCAACCCGGTAGTTTTATCCAGACTATCGGGCAAAAAATAATGTTCAGTTTGAGGTAGCAAACCAGCAGTTTTGTTTTGCTCCCGCGACTGCCCGCTTTGCACATTTACCAAAATCAATATCCCGATTAAAGCAGTCGGGGAAATAATGTTTAACTTCATCCGGTATAATCCTCCAATCCTTAACTTTTATGCAACCTGTACGGCAATGCGGTGACAGGCATTATTCAGGTAGCCGCCGGGGTTCCAGGCCGGCACCAACATGGGCTGCATCACGCCGGCACTATCGGTAGCCTGAACAAATATCTCGAAATAACCAGCTTGTGGTAATTTTAATTGCGCAGTCCAGTGTTGCCAGCAGTTGCGGTTACGGGCTTTTTGTACCTCACACTTATGCCAGGTAGCGCCATAATCATACGAAACGTGTACGGCGGTAATTTTACGGTCGCCGGCCCAGGCATGGCCGCGTAGTTCCAATTCTTTACCGGTTGTTAGTTCCGCACCGGTTTTGGGGTAAGTAATTATTGATTTTACCGGCATTGCTTCAATGATGCGCATGTGCTCGTTAGTGGTTTGGGTGCGGGCACCGGGCGCAACCGGGTTCAGCGGCATACGGTAATCGGCCCCGTTCATTTTGGGGCCATCGTGGATTTTATTCCGGACCGAAATACGAGTGAGCCATTTGCCCGAAGCTGATGCCGGCCAGCCGCCAAATATTACCCGTAACGGGTACCCGTGGACTAACGGAATATCCTGCCCGTTCATGGCCCAGGCAATTAAAGCTTCCGCTTCCAAAGCTTTACGCATGGGTACCCCGCGCGAAATCGGCACCTCGGCTTTGCCGCTCAAATGTTTGTCTTGCCCGTAATAACCAATGTAAACGGCATCGGCCTTTAAACCAACAGCTGCCAGTACATCGCGTAACCGCACGCCGGTCCATTTGCAGCAGCCTACCCCGCCGGTGGTCCACTGGTTGCCGTGGCCGGGCGGGTTATACTCGGCCCGGCCGTTGCCGGCGCATTCGTGCACTAACTGGTAAGTATAATGTTTAAACTTTTGCTTTAATTCGGCCAGGTTAAACGTTACCGTCTTTTCAACCGATTCACCATCAATGGTTAAAGTCCAGTTCGGCAGGTCTATATTTTCCGGCATCAGGCCATTGTTACGCACAAACAGTTTATCGGCGGGGGTTACGGCATCATCCAGCAAATGCGGCGGCGTTTCAATGTTCCAGGGTTTGTCGCTCAGCACCACCAAATCCGGATGTTTACCCGGCAAACTAGCATCTAAAATTTCCTCTGCGGGCTTATTACCATTGGTATTTTGTTTTAAAGATTTGGCGAATAAGGCCCCCGGAGCAAATGCCAGCCCGGCAAATGCCCAAGCACTGCTTTTGAAAAAATGCCTGCGGGAGGCAGTATATTTAGCTATAGAACTAAACAGTTTATCTGACATGCTACTCATTTGCTTTTAACTGGCGCGGCACTTATGCGCTTACCTAATCGTTGTTTCTTTATCCGGATTACTAATGTAGTTATTTTATATGATTTGTAAAAGCCGCCACTTTCCTTTGCGCAATTGCCAGATGTATATAATTCTGCATCGTCTTTCTGCGTTTATAAAAGAAAGAAATAAAATAGTTCTTAAACCTATATATTTGCTTTTCAAACCTATTCAGTTTTTAGTTTTATTTCTCTTATGAAAAAATTGTTGATTACCTGTCTGTTGCTGAGCAGCGTTTTGCTGGGGCGTGCGCAAAGCAATAAGATTGATTTTACGGAGTATACCCTCGATAACGGGCTGCACGTAATTCTGCACCAGGACCGGTCTACACCCATTGTGGCCGTTTCGGTTATGTACCACGTCGGCTCGAAAAACGAAGCCGAAGACCGGACCGGCTTTGCCCATTTTTTTGAACATTTAATGTTTTCCGGCACCCAGAATATTGCGCCGGGCCAGTTTGCTAATCTGGTGCAGCAAGCCGGCGGCGAACACAATGCCAATACCACCGCCGACCGCACGTATTATTATGAAGTATTGCCATCTAACCAATTGGCCTTGGGCTTATGGCTGGAAGCCGAACGCATGCAAAGCGCCAAAATAGACCAGGCGGCGGTAGAAACCCAACGTGCCGTAGTAAAAGAAGAAAAAAAACAACGCATCGACAACCAACCTTACGGTACTATTCTGGAGAAAGCGTTTGCAAATGCCTTTACTGTGCATCCGTACCGGTGGGTTCCCATCGGTTCCGACCAGTACATTGATAAAGCCACGCTGGAAGAGTTTACCGATTTTTATAAAACTTTTTACGTACCCAACAATGCTGTACTGAGTATTTCGGGCGATATAGACCTAAATAATGCCCGCGCACTTATTGAAAAATATTTTGCGAATATTTCCCGCGGCACCCGGCAAATTCCCCGCCCAACGGTTACCGAACCCCAGCAGGTTCAGGAAAAGCGCGAAATAGTTTTTGATGTGGTGCAATTACCGGCGGTGGTAGAGGCTTACCACATACCCAAACAAGGCTCTCCTGATTTTTACGCGATCCAGATGCTTACTAATTTGTTAGCCAATGGCCAGAGTTCGCGGTTAAATAAAGCCCTGGTAGATCAGCAGCAAATTGCTACTTACGTGGGTTCTTTCCCGATGCAAATGGAAGATCCGGGTTTATTTATGAATTTTGCCGTGGCCAACATGGGTAAAGATGTAGGAGAACTGGAAAATGCCATGGACGCCGAAATAGAACGGGTAAAAACCCAGCCCTTATCCGATCAGGAGTTTCAGAAACTGCGCAACCAGGTAGAGAATGCCATCGTGCAAAAATATACGACCAATTTAGGCGTGGCCGAACAGCTTGCCAATAACCATCTTTTCTTCAACAACACCAATTTGATTAATACCGAATTGCAACAATACCTGCGGGTAACCAAGGCCGATATTTCCCGGGTAGCGAATGAGTATTTAAAGAAAGAAAACCGCGTTGTTTTACACTATTTGCCTAAAGCTTCGCAAAACTAATATTTCCTAGATTTGAAAATGAAAAAAATATATGCTTTCCTGCTGGCCGGTGGCCTGGCTATGCCGACCGTTTTTGCCCAGACTGTACAAACACCCCCACCCCCGGCCCCCGCGCCAACCATTCAGTTGGGCGAAGCCAAATCTTTTGATTTAAGTAACGGGTTGAAAGTATTTGTAGTAGAAAACCACAAAGTACCCGTTGTTTCTCTTTCGTTAGTGCTGGATTTACCGCCCATAGCGGAAGGTGACAAAAGCGGCTACACCCAAATGGCAGGTTCTTTACTGCGCAGCGGCACCAAAACCCGCACTAAAGAACAGCTCGACGAAGAAATAGATCTTATCGGCGCTGATCTCAGCACGTATTCTTCCGGCGTAAATGCTTCGTCGCTGAAAAAACATTTGCCTAAATTATTTACGTTAATGTCGGATGTAGTTTTAAATCCGGCTTTTAAACAAGAAGAATTAGACAAGTTAAAAACCCAGGCCAAATCGGGGCTGGCCTCGGCGAAAGCCAACCCCAATGCAGTGGAAGGAATGATACGCACTTCGCTGTTATTCGGCAAAAGCCATCCCTACGGCGAACAGCCTTCCGAACAAACCATTGATAACATTAACCTGGCCGATGTACAAAGTTATTACCAGAATTACTTTAAACCCAATGCGGGTTATCTGGCCATTGTGGGCGATATTACCCCCAAGGAAGCTAAAAAACTGGTAAAGAAATATTTTGGTTCGTGGAAAAAAGGTACGGTGCCGCAGGCCACTTTAGCGGCTGTAACGCCGGTAGCCGGTACCCGGGTAGCCATTGTGGATCGGCCGGGCGCGGTACAGACTGTGCTTTCGTATTCCAACATCGCCGATGTAAAACCGGGTACTGATGATGCGATTACGACGCGCGTGATGAACACGATTTTGGGTGGTCCTTATTCCCGGCTTATGAACAACCTGCGCGAAAAACATGCTTTTACCTACGGCGCCTCGTCGCAAATACAGCCAGATAAGTATATGGGCCAGTTTAATGCCTTTACCAGCGTGCGCAATGCCGTAACCGACAGCGCCGTTCAGCAAATGGTACTGGAGCTTTACAAAATGCGCGCCGGGCAGCCGGAAGCCGCCGAATTGCAGCGGGCGCAGAATATGGTTTCGGGCGATTTTGCCCGTTCGTTAGAAAACCCCGAAACAGTAGCGCTTTTCGCCATTAATACTGCCCGCTATAACCTGCCCAAAGACTTTTACGCCAATTACCTGAAGAAAGTAGCGGCGGTAACGCCGCAGGCGGTATTAGATGCTTCTAAAAAATACATAACGCCCGAAAGTTCTTATATTCTGGCGGTAGGTAATGCCGATTATATTGAGCGCCGCTTAGCGCGTTTTGATGCCGATGGCACCCTGGAATATTACGATGCTTCCGGAAATAAAGTAGAACGGGCGGTCTTAACTTTACCCGAAGGCATTACCGCCCAGAAAGTACTGGATAATTATATTGCTGCCATTGGGGGCCGCGCCAACCTGGAGAAAATAAAAGATGTTACGGTAAAAAGCACCATTACCTCCCCGGTGGCCACCATCCGGGTAACGCAGTATCAGAAAGGCCCGGATAAAATTTACCAGTCTTTAAAATACGACGAAAATGAAGTGCAACGCACCATTATAAACGGCAGCAAAGGCAAATCGGTAGCGGCAAAACAAAACCGTACGCTAAGTGCTGCCGAAATCCAGGATCAGAAAGTGAAAGCAGGTTTTATGAACGTATTAAACTACGATAAAATGGGTATTAAAACTAGCTTACTGGGCATGGAACGTATAAACGGACGGGCAGCTATCCGGGTACAAATGGTATTACCTAGCGGCAAGCGGCACATCCATTACTTTGATTCCGAAACCGGATTAAAACTGCGGGAAATGGAAATTGAAGAAACCAGTGTTGGTAATGCCACCCAAATTGTTGATTTTGGTGACTACCGGGAAGTAAACGGCGTTAAATATCCGTTCCGTTCCCAAACGTATATCAGCAACCAAGCCATCCCCACGCTGGTACAAAGCGTAGAGTTTAACAAAAACCTGAAAGACGAAACGTTTAAATTATAATTCTATCTTTCTAGGTTAATCAAAAAAAAGCCCCGATGATACACTCACCGGGGCTTTTTTATAGGGTACTTCGTAAACACGGCTACATTTCCGGCACTTACCAAATTATACCCAAAAAGGATTCCATAGGCAAACCGCCCAACCCCGTCATTCTATAAGAATCTTATGACTTACCTAATCTAATCAGAAGATTCTTATAGAATGACGGATTTAGGTTTGATAAGGGGGTAAGTTTAAGCTTTGAATTTGCTATCGAATATTGTTAATCCGAAGTGGTATTACATAGCTATTGTTTCAGGAAGCGTCTGGGTGGTACCAGGAATAGCTCCACGTTAAAAAATACCGCATCTTTTAAATGATTGTCGATAACCGGATCATCGCCTTTGCCACCAAAGAGAAACTGAAAATCATCATCTTCGTCCTTGTCGTAAGCATCAAAAGTTAAATTAGTACGGTAGCCCACCTCGGCGCCAAACCATAGAAAATCATAAATCTCTCTTTCCCAACGTACCCGTTCTCTAATTTCCGAGCGGCGTAATTCCAACGTTTCGTAGGCTGGATTGCCAATACCTTTCACATTGATGTTATACGTGGCCCCATCTACGGTGAAACCGGCAAACCACAGCGAGCGTTCCGAAGCATTATACCGGACATCGGCGTTGGCCGGCAAAATTGCTTCTACTCCCCAGCGGGGATTAAAGGTGCGATTATACATAAAAGCCGGGTAAATGCGGCGGCGCCCCAGATTATATCCCAATTGCGCACCCACGCCGTAAGAGAGGCTAGGGCTTTTTTTCCAGCCGTACAAAAACTCCATGGTGGTTTTTAAATATTCCGGCACGGCTACTTCTTTCGTATTATAATCACCGTTTAATTCGCCCTTAATCCGGAACACATAAAAGTTTTTTTCGTTGATGGGGCGCAGCATCACCAACTGGCCACTAATGGTTTTTAAATTCCGGTCTTCCAGGTTGGCGTAAAAAGGATATTCAGAGTTATTATCAGGTTCTTCAAAGTTAAATTCTTCGAAAAAATAATTAAAGCCACCTACCAGCTTAAAATGCGGATGGTTTACCAAAGGCACGTAAGCCTTCAGATCAAATTTATTATTCCGGCGAACGTCTGCTCTTCTATCTCCCAGGCCTTTGGGCGAAGTGGAATTAATGCCAAAATCCGGCTGCCCTTCGTAATTGATAATAATGCCTTTGCTTTTACCCATGCCCAGGACTGAAGGCGTGGCGAATTCCAGTGGATCTGTTCGTCGGACAGTAGCCAGCGTGTCGGTAACCTGGCCTAAGACCGGTACTCCGGACAGGCAAACAAAAGATAAGATTGTAAAGATTAGTTTCTTCATTTTATAAATTTTAAAAACTAAATAAAGTCAGACATCAGTAAGCAGATATTAAGAATTAAACTTTTGCCTTTTCTGGTATTATCACCATAGCCGTTAGGCTAACTTTACACAAATTGGCCATCCTTCGCCAAGCTCCGGATGACCGCAAAAGCTAAATATTAAACAATCTAGATCTAAAAGCAATATATTAACCCGTATGATAACACCAGAAAAGGTCGCTAATAATATCGGACTCAATATTTAACAAATGCCCAGAATTGATTTTACCCGTCAGATAATAAATGGTTTGTTTAATTAACCTCTAAATCAAAATAATAATAAAATTTTAACCTGATAGGTAGGCTTGCTTTCTTATTGCCGGCAGCAACCGTTAACCGGTTAAAACAAGAAGCCAAAGTTCAGGTTAAATAATTTCTCTTTTTCGCCGTACGAATAAGTACCGGATATTACCGCTTGTTTTAAAATATCTACCCAAACGCCTCCTCCTACACCCCGGTGCATTCCACTAAACAATTTCCGGGAGGCATCTTCATCGGCGAATACCCGCCCATGATCCAAAAGGCCCAGTACCCCGAAGGTGCCCGGAAACAAATAAACGTTGAACCGGAACAACTGTAGCCGGGCTTCCAGGTTGGCATAAACGCTGCTGCGGCCCGCAAAACGGGTAATCCGATACCCGCGCAGGTTGGTGGTACCGCCCAAGGTATTGGCCTGGTAAAAACGGAAATCACCAAAATTATGCGCCCCCCCGATCCGGCCCGCCCAGGTTAACTGAAACGGAAAATTAGGCGTGAGATACACCATTATTTCGGAGGCTAGCCGGGTAAAATTAAATTTTTCGAAGCCTAGTTGCTGGTTAAAAGAAACTTCGTTCAGCCATTTAATGCCAATGCGGGGGTTCACGGGCGTACTTACCGCCACTACGTTCATAAAAGCGTGTAGGCCCACGTATTTGTTAGTCCGGAGTGAGCTTATTTCAGTCCGGCTTACATTTTCGCGAACAAAGGAACCGGATACATTTTCGAGCACATTAAACTGATCGTAATGAGGCCCGGCGCCAATCCTTAAAAAATGAAATATTTCGTGCACCAAGGTAGGTGAAACAATATAGCGTTCGAACCGGACCCGGTAATCCTGCACGTTTTTTTCCTGCGCCTCGGTTTCGTTGCCAATACCAAAATAATTATACAATAACTGGGGGCCGTTAATACTGGCTTTCAGCTCTAAATCTAAATTAGAGATAACATCGGTATAAGTACCGGTATAGCGTAAATTATAAGCTTTAGTGGTAAAAGCATAATTACCCATTAACCGGTGTTCCACGGCAAACGGATCTTTGCGGAACTTACGGGTACGGTAGACAAAGCCACCCCCAATATACAGGCGGTCGTCTACGTTGTACTCTAAAGATATGCGTGGGCCGAAATAAGGTATTTTATAGCTATTGCGGTCGTAACGGTTTACTTCTTTGTAATCTTCGGTTTTATCTTTGGTTTCGGAGCCAAAAGAAAAGAAATTATTGGTTTTAGTGTCGTACACCACCGTTTTCTTTTTGCCATTGCGTACCACCGATTTGTCCGAAATACTGTCGTGCCCGTCGCCCCCAATTATACGGACCAGAATACCTTGGTTTACCTCGCCGCTCACCTCAAAAATATCTTTTCCGCCTAAACCGTACAGCCTGATTTCATCTGTTTCACTGGTTAGCAACGTGCGTTTATATACTTTACGGCCAATGGAGCCATCCTTTTTTATATTGCGCACTTCTACCTCGGTTTGGTTATCATCTAAACGTTTTACCGTAAAATATTCGGTTTTATCGCTGCCGGCAAAATCTACTATCTTGGATAAGGAGGTGTAATAATCGGCTGCCAGTTGGGGGAGTAAATCGCGGCGGGATTTTAGTTTGGTTGCAATCTCGGGACCGGAAAGCGGATAAACTTCTTTCGGTAATGCCTTTACCGCTTGGTCAATAACGGCATCGCTCATATCGTTCCTTAATTTCTCGGCAATGCGTACCCATTCTTCTTTGGTTACACTGGCTAAAAAGGTATGATCGTTGTTTAGCGCGGTTAAATTTAGTCCCACCACGTCATCTACATCGCTTTTAAAACTCCGAAAATTGCGAATGGCCCATTTGCGTGTAGCTATATATGGAATAACCCCATCGGCTTTAAAAAAGGCGACATCCCGATCTTTGGGTACGGGTTCAAAAATGCGTTCGCCGTTGCCTTTACGTTCTACCCAGCGCCATTGACCTTCGTGCCGGTCCCAGTCCCCGATCAGCATATCAAAAAGACGGGCCCGGGCAAAAGATTTCTCGTCTATTACGTTGTCGTTATCTTGCTGGCGGCGCTCCAGTACTTTATCGGTACCTACCAGGTTACGGGCATACCCTAAACTGGCCACATCCTGGTGGTCTTCATCGGGGTTTTCTTCCAGTATAGCCAGGGTATTGCCAAAATCTTCCAGGTATTTGCCCAAAAGCGGGTCGGCGGGTATATACACCAATTTAGGATTCACATGAAAAATCCCGGCTGCTTTAGATAAAGTGGGTGTAATTAAAGCGCCATACGGATGCTGCGCCGATATCTGATCCTGTAAAATATCCCGGGCAAAAGTTTCGCGTAAGTTTTCTGGCAATACCTGCTCCGGGTTTTTATTCACCGACCGTAAAGTATATTCCCGGCCTTCTTCGGTACGCAGGCGCAACGAAGCCGTTTGTTTGCCGCCGCCCACGCGGTACGGAATCAGGCCACCTTTCTCGGTAGCTAAATCTAGCACGGGTACTTTCACGGGAGTGATCCACTCGTCGCGGTAGTGGTCTCCGAGCAGCAACTCTTTTGTCCGACCCGCAGCGTACTCCGGATTAGCAGCAATGGTAATAGTGCTGTCCCGGTAATTAGGCCGGGGGGCTTTCAGAATGGTTTTAGCCGTGTCGGCGGAAAGGGCAACAACGGAGGGGCCGGTTTTTTGGGTGTACATTTTTTTCCGGTAAACCATTTCGCCTTTGCTGCCGTCGCCCACGGGTTCCCAGAATTCTACCCAGGCATCGCCGTTTTTATAGTAATTTACAATGGCATACCCCTTGGCCTCGTGCCCGAATAAGGCTCCGTCGCCGCCTAGTTTCAGGTGCTGCGTTTTACAACCGGAGCCGCTCACAATGGTAGGCACATTACGGTTCTGAAAATATTGGATACTGTGTTCGTGTCCGGCGGCGTATACTACGTTGGGGTATTTTTCGAAAATACCCATGAGGGCTTCTTTATAGGCGGTGTATTTAGGATGGGGAATATCCTGGCTGATACCGCCATACCGGCGGGCCCAGGGATAAATAGAGCCAATAATGGGCAGCGGAACGTACAAGTTAGAATTGATCATGGTAAGCGGAAAGATATGATCTTTCAGCTGGTAATGACCGCCGTGGGTACCGTTGGTGTATAAAGGATGGTGCGCCACCACCATTATATGTTTGCCGCTGTTGCGGCTGATAACATCTTCCAGCTGCAAATAAACATCCAGCTCGTTGGCTACGCCGCAATAGTTGTTGCCGCCGTAAGGCCGCTCAATATCCTGGAGCCACCATTGGGAGTTTAAGGCAATCAGTACTACATCTTCCTGCAAAAATACTTCGAATGGGCCCGGGCAGCCCCCATCGGGCACAAAGAAATTGCCCCCAATAGCTTGAGTAGAGTCGTTTAAGTAACTTTCTACGTATTCTTCCTGCCGGATAACCGCCGCTAAACCACCCGGAGTACCCTGCGCCCAGTCGTGGTTACCCGGAATCATATATTTTTCGCCGCGATATCCTTTAAAAACCTCTAGCTGGGTATTCATGCGCTCTTCATCGGTTTTACGCCCCAGGCTGCCGGGTTCGGTAAGGCCGTACGAATAAATGTTATCTCCCAGGAAAATGGTAGAACTTCTCTCATCGGCTACCTGCATCTGCGATTGTAATAATTTCAAGGACGGCTCCAGCGGATCGCGGTTGGGGGCGCCTACATCGCCAATAAGGTAAATAGAATAAGCCAGGCTGCTGCTGTCGGGGGGCACATCCGCTTTCCACCGGGCGGCTTCGCTGCTATAATACCGCTTATAAACCGTACAAGATTGAGAAAATAAAGCCGTGATGATAAAGGCAAAAAAAATATAGTACTGACGCTTCATGGAGGTTAATTAATTAAAAGCAGCGGTAGTTAATATCTACTAGCTGGTGCATCCGCCGATTGCCATTTTCGGTAATACCAGTACGATAAATCAAGGCGGCATCTACCCGGCAGCGCTTAAGGCAATTTTGCGTTTGGTTTGTAATATTTAAATATTTACTCTGACGTATATACGCGGGTAAATGTTGTGTTCTGCTCCGCAAATAAGTATAAGCTTCATTTTAACGGACTTGTTTGTTGTTTAGTCTGTAATTTAAGCGCAACCTGGCAATCTAAAAATGTTCTGGCTGGCAAAGTTAATAAAAGCAGTAAGATTTTTTGGTTAGAATTGATGCGCTAAATTATAGCCCGTGTTATATTTTGACTTTTCTACTTTTGTATTCTCTCTAGTATCGCTTTCATTTGGGCAATTTCTTCTTCCTGCGACTTTATAATTTGTTCAGAAAGCTTCTTGAGTTCCAGGTCTTTAATAGTTGCGTGTTCACTCGTCAGAATTGCGGAAGAATGATGCGGAATCATGGCCTGCATATAGTTTTCATCTCCCACGAAAGCCTGATTTCTTAATAAGGTTAAAGCCAAAGCAAATACAATTATGCTGGAAACTATAATAAAGGTATTTCTTTTTATATTTTTATACATCATGGGCATTAAAAGCAACATGAGCAAAGCCATAGGAGCAACCATCAGCAAGGTCATGTAAACTCTGGTAAGGCTTAAATAAATATGATTAAATTCATCAACATTAAAAAACATAACAGTATACATGATAACGAATGAGACGGCTAACATAAGGGCAAATTTCTGATAATTATTTGTTTCCATTTTATAAAGATTTATAAAAAAATGCGTAAAATCAGCTGTCTGCCAATGGTCTAAAAACACCCGGTACCCGTAATATTAAGAATTCTGATTATTTATAACCCGTGTTGGTTTTAAAACCCAACTTTCACGGTACATTTGCGTTTTTATCCTCTGATACTATTTTTCTACCTAAAAAGCATGGTTTGATTTATAATCGTAACCGGCTGCACTTGTCGCTGATACAGCACCTTTATGAAAGATCAAGAAATTATACGGAAAGCAAGTAATTATGTCTTTTCTTTATTTAAAGAAAAGCTTTCTAAAAAGCTTGTTTACCACAATTACAAACACACATTTGAGACTGCAAAAATATCTCGCACCCTCGGCGAAGAATATAATTTGTCGGACGAGGACATGGAGATTCTGCTATTAGCCGCCTGGTTTCACGATACGGGCTACCTGGAAACGTATACGGGCCACGAAGAAAAAAGCGTGGAAATAGCAACAGCCTTTTTACAGCAGGAAGCGTATCCCGAAGCGCAAATTCAGGAAGTAGCCGACTGTATTCTGGCTACCCGCAGCCAACAACCGGCCGCTACCCTGCTGCAGGAAATACTCGTAGATGCCGACATGTCGAACATTGGCAAAGAAAACTTTTTTGCTAACGCCGAATTACTGCGGGTGGAATGGGAAATTTACCTGAAAAAGTTTTTTACGGATGCCGAATGGGCGCAGTATCAGTTAGACTTTTTGCTATCAACTACTTTCCGGACCCAGGCGGCCCAGCGTTTGTTCGGCGAACAACTGCAAACCAACATCCAAGGGCAACGGAACCGCTTAAGCCAATTCAGCAAAAAGCAGAAAAAGAAAGAAAAAAAGCAGCGCGAAACCTTGGCGCAGCCTAAACGGGGCATCGAAACCATGTTTCAGGCTACTTACAACAACCACATGACCCTGAGTTCTATTGCCGACAACAAGGCAAACATGATGATCAGTTTAAATGCGGTTATTTTATCGGTTATTATTACGTATTTGGGTGCCAAAACTTCGGTACTGGGCACCGAGTTTACCCGGAACCCGATTCTAATGATACCGGTAGGCACTTTGTTGCTCACCACCATTGGCTCCGTCGTTTCCGCTATTTTATCGGCCCAGCCCGACGTTACCAGCTTTAAAATCCGGCCTAATAAAGTAAAAAGCAAAAAAGTAAACTTGTTGTTCTTCGGTAACTTTACTAAAATTCCGTTGGAAGATTTTAAAACCGGCATGCACGAAATTATGCGGGAAAAAGATTCGCTTTATAATAACATGATTACTGATATTTATTATCTGGGAGATGTGTTAAGTAAAAAGTACCGCCTGCTCCGGGTTTCTTATACTATTTTTATGATCGGCCTGATCTTAACGGTAATTTCGTTTGTAGTGGCAATTGTTCAGTAACCGTTTAAATATGTTGGTTGTTGATTGCTAATTGTTGATGGTTAGTTCCTTTTACGCAGCTTTTTCAAGGAACTTTGCTCGCCTTACCTGGTTGTAGTGCAAAAAAATAATTTTGACGTGATTTTCTCATACTGATGTTCAGCTCCCTACCAGTAGCTGCCTTGGCTGCCGGTGAAAACCTGCAGCCAGGGCAGCTTTGCGTAAGTTTTGTCAGATGATTTATCAGAACCAGCTTTCTGGTTTATAGAGCAGCCAATAAACATCAGCAACAATCAACTATTACCGCGGATGTTCAGCGTACAGGCGTTCGCATAGTTCTTGCAGGCGCCGGACAGATTTACCCAGGAAAATTTTCATGCGGCGGCGCATAAAAAAGTAAAAAAAGTTACTGCCGGTAGGAATGCGGCGGTAATGAAATTTAACTTCTAAATAGGTATGCCGGGCATCTATAGCCGTAAGGTAGTAAAACAGCATTGAGTTGGGGAATATCCGGAAATTAGCTAACTTCTCTACGTACTCAATATGTTCTTCCCCGATAAAAGTCTGAATGGTTTGCACATCAATCTGGCCACGGTTCAGGTCGCACTTATACGAAATACCCATCCGGTTAGCTTTTGCCACATCAAAATGCACCTTGGTCATGCCTACTACCCAGGCCGGTTTTAACCGGAAATTACTAATAATGCGCAGCAAAAAATGAGCCGGCACCTGGATATTTAACTTCACCGTAATGATACTGGAAAAACTTTTCTTATTACCGATCTCCCGTTTATTGGTTACCAACAGGCGCAGGGGTGTTAAGTAAGCATAGCGGTAATGAATATCGCCCAAGTGTTCGTAATTGGTAAATCCGGTGCGAAGCTGCGTCCAACTGAAATTAGGTTTAATGCTCTCGGCAGGCTGGGTTTGCAGGTAAGCTTCGGATAACAAGACGTATTCGTCGCCGGCAATGTTATTTTTAAGCAGCCGGTGCGCAATAATCATCTCTTTACCCATTAGTTTAATGTGGTCGCGAATATTGGTTACACTGAGCAGCCCATAATGCACCACAAATTTTAAAGTGAGATTGCTATCGGATAAAGAAGCGCCCAATTCCGACCCGGTATCCCGTTCCACAATTTTAAGGTAATTCTGAAAGTCCAGGAAAATCTGTTTGCATTGGTTTACTACTTCCTGCACCGAAGGCGGATTACCTAAGCGGTAAAACAATACGGCATCGCCCTGGATTTCGGCTAAAGTCATCTCCAGGATATTGGCCTCAATAATAATTTCCAGCAAATCGGCAATTAAATTCCGGCTTAATTGCAGGCCCGTTTCGTTCACAAACTTCGTGAATCCGCTAATATCCGGTATAAAAATCAGGGCCGGTTGGGTATCATCACCAGCCGTATTAATATCGGGCATAAAAATTTTGTAAAATTATAATTGAACTGCGCCTGCAATACCGTAAATAAAAGAAAGTTGTTGCTTAATATGCCCCTAAAACTAAGCGAATAAGCAGTTATTAAAAAATTTTACGCATTTATTATCCGTTTGTATACTTCGTAACCGCTCTGCTGGCGTAACTTAAATTACCGGTGAAAGTGCCCCAAGAGCCTTTGCACATACTTTTGCAGCAGCACCAGTATAACAATTAAGCCAATGCCTAGGCCAAATAAGCCTAAATTGCTTTCCGGTCCGGCGTGAAAAGCAAACCCCAAGGCTGTAGAAACAGCCGGAGGATGCACGATATTGAGCAGCACCATAAATACAATCAGCGCAACCATGGCCCCACCGGCAGCCAGGTAACCTGAACCTAATATGGCACCCGCGCCAAATCCCACGAGAGCAGCGGCCGCCTGTGAGAAGATAAGCGTGCGGATACTATTGGTTTGGTGGTGGGGATCGAGATAAATTAAAAAAGCACTGGAAGCCAACGAGGCAAATAAAATGCGCTGGTGGCTCAGCACTTCCATCAAGGCCAATACGCCCAGTACGGTAAGCGTCGGCAAAAAAGCCAAGAGTAACTCCCCCTTCCAGTTCAGATGCTGCCGAACCGGCTGGCCTTTTCCGGGTTCTTGGTTCAAGCTATCTGGATCATTATTCATCGCCGTTACTTTATACCTTAGAAATTTGTAACCATTGTTTCAACACCGTTTTGTCTCTAATTATCCAGAATAACCCCGTTTCCGGACTACAAGCAAAATTGGTTAAGAAATTTTTGGTGTGAAACTATTGGTTCGATTATCCGGGTGGTGGTTTTGCTGATCATCTGGTTTTGCATCAACACTCTTTTTGAGTTTAGCTTCATTCTGTTCTTCCTGATCGGCCATACGCTCTTCTTTCATTTCGCGGGACAAGAAAAAATTAAGGGCTGTACGAATAACGGCAATTGCACCTAGTTTTCCGATCTGATCCCAGGAAGGAGCAACCGCCGTAGATATAATATCAGCACCTAATTGAAACTCCAGGGCGAGCGCCAGGTAACGTGCTAAAATAAGCCTTATCCGATTGTAATTACTTATCTGAGCCGGCATCAGGCTGCGAAAGAAATAATATCCGGCTATAACTACCCCAATACCGATAACAATAGCTCCGGTGGTTTCTAACAATAGTTTTAACCACTGCACCAGGTTTATAACGGTACCTTCGGCTCCTGTTTCTCCGGGTGCCAAAACAAAGCTGGGTGCTTTTTCCTGAACGAAATAGTATAAGAATGGTATAGCCATTTTATCTTCTTTTACTTACTTTACCTAATATATTTATTATGTACAGAGCACGCCGGATCAGAGGCAATACGCCTTAAACTATTCTACCAAAATCTTTTACTGCTAAAGCTTATTTAGCACTTATAATTCAACCAACCAGAATCAACTTAAAATGAGTCCGGTAGCTTCGGCCGGCAGCCTACGGGTCGCACTAACTAATTTATCTCTATACGGAGCATCTTCTCTCGTGGCCGGGAAAATGGCCATATACTACAGCTGAAAAACTTATAAGGTACTGCCGCCAGAATGGGTCAAAATTTCATTAGCCAGGTTCATTTCTTCCGGCAAAATAGTATGGGGCCGGCCTTTATAAATCTTCTTTGTTACCACCGCGCCTTTTTCGGCCATTATTTTTGCGGTTTCCGCTACCCTGCTTACGGGCACGTGCGGGTCAGGATCGCCGGAAGAAATGAAGACCGGAGTACCGGCAAAATCACCTGTATAGTTACTTAAATTAATTTGCGCTCCGATTAAACCGCCGGTAAAAATTAATAAGCCGCCAAATTGCCGGGCATTACGGGTGGCAAACTCGGCCGTTAAACAAGCGCCCTGCGAAAAACCAAGCATATATATATTTTTACTGCTCACGCCTTGCGCCCCGATATGCTGTACCAAGTCGGTTAACTGCTCCAGAGCTGAGTCCAAGGCCGGCTGATTTTGCGCCACAGGGTCCATAAAACTGTAAGGATACCAGCTGTGCTGAGTAGCCTGCGGCGCAAAAAGGGAAAAATCAGGTACGTTTAAATGTTCACTTAAAGATAAAATGCTGTGGGCGGTGGCTCCGCGCCCGTGTATCATAATAAGCGCTTTGCCCGTTGCGGTTAAGGGTTTTCCTCCGGTTACGACTTCTTTTTTATGGATATACATGTTTTTAGCTTTTAGTTGTTAGCTATTAGCGGGTAGCTTTTAGCTGGTTATCATCTGGTGGCAAGCAGTTATTTTTTTTCCTGGTTATTCCGGCTGCGCAGCATCTTTCAGCGTATCAAAAAACAGATTCCCGGATCTCGGTTAATAAGCTGCGGGGCAATAGACCCGGACTGCGGAATTTCCTATTATTAAAATATCATCTACTAAAATTGCTTAGGCACAATAAAGGCAATAATGCGTGGGCGCTAATCATACCATCCGCATTATTGCCTTTGTAGTTTATATAAGATTTAATCCAGCTTAGGTAATACCGCTTCAATATCGGCGCGACGGGGTTCGTATTGCGGCGGCAACAGTAAACTGGAACCCAGTTTATCCCAGGGCTCATCGATACCAAAGCCGGGGTTATCGGTAGCTATTTCAAATAAAACGCCACCGGGCTCCCGGAAATAAAGCGAGTAAAAGTAATTACGGTCTATTTTGTTAGTGATATTTAATCCGCTGCGGGTTATTTTGGCCTGGTATTGCATCAGTACTTCTTCGTCTTTTACCCGGAATGCAATGTGGTGGTTGGTGCCGGCTCCGCCCATTCCCCGGTTTCCGTCCGGTGTTTCCAACAAGTCAATAATGGCGGCGTTTTCCACGGCATCCGTAACAAACCGGTATAAATTACCCTCCTGCGCCAGCAGCCGGTAACCCAAGATCTCGGTTAATACTGCGGCCGTAGCTTTTATATTCCGCAAGGTGAGTGTTACGCTGTGAAATCCCCGGGTAGCCACCTCCGCATTTACCTCTTCCGTCGCCCAGGGGGTACGGGTATCGGCTATTGGCGGAATGGTGAGTCCTAACTGCAAACCATCCGGATCCTGCAAAGAAATAAATTGCTCCCCAAACTTTTCGGCTGGCGGCCGGTACGTTATTTTATTTTCTTCTAAGCGCCGCAGCCAGAAATCAAAGCTTCCTTCGGGTACAGCATAACCAATTTGGGTAGCCATACCAGTGCCCGGCCGACCAGGAGCCGATCCTTCGTAAGGGAAAAAGGTTAAAATAGTGCCGGCACTGCCTCTTTCGTCGCCGTAATACAAGTGGTAAGTACCCGGATCGTCGAAGTTAACGGTTTTTTTTAGTAGCCGCAGCCCCAGTACGCGGGTGTAAAAATCTAAATTACGTTTGGCCTGGTCGGCAATTGCCGTAATATGGTGCAGACCTAAAATTTTATCTTCCATGATATAATTTTCTTATTAATGATTAATGGGCACCTCGATAATGAGGAATTTACAAGTAGTTAAGCAGGTAATATGTATTTCATCCGTCTCCCAGATGCCCAGGCCATCGCGGTGTTCTAAGGGTTGCACATTTACCAGGAGGCTACCATCTATATTAAAAACGAAAATACCTTTATTAACCGGGTTAAACTTATAAGTTAGTGCCTGGTCTCTTTCGTAGTAACCCAAAGAAAGCTTGGCGTTCTGGTTAATCCAGCAGTGGGCCTGCCCTTCTTCGTTACTTACAATAGTTACTAAATTGTTTAAGCGCTTTTCGGCGGGGAAAAACCGGCGCTGGTAACGCGGCGTAATATTTTGCAATTTGGGTTCGATCCAGATTTGCAGAAAGTTTACTTCCTCCTCGCCTACGTTGTGTTCTTCATGCCGCAAACCGCTGCCGGCACTCATAATCTGCACCCAGTCCTGGTGCACCACTTCTTTATAACCCAAAGAATCGATGTGGTTCATGGAGCCCGCCAGCATTACCGAAATAATTTCCATATTGGCATGGGCGTGTAAGCCGAAACCGTTTTGGGGTGCTACAAAATCGTCGTTAAAAACCCGGAGCAAGCCAAAACCAGCCCGTATCGGATCGTAATAACCCGAAAAGCTAAAAGTAAAATTACTCTGGAGCCAGCTTATGTCTTTTAATCCTCTTTCGTTTGCTTTATACAATTGATATTTCATAGCAGGGTAAACTTATTTTAGTGTTTTGGTAAGAATTACATTATTCTTACTTACGTATTCAGGCGGATACAGCAGCAGAGAAAAACTGGCGGCGAGGAATTTTTAAGAGGATTTAAGTAATAAGGCTATAAACCGTTTTTTTTCTCGGCTAAAGTTCGGCAGGCGGGACTTTGCTGGTTTGGCTATTTAGAGCGCAGCAATTACTTAAGCACGGACATAATAGCAGACAAATTGCTATCTGATAAAAAGATAAGGAGCATTACGCCAGGAAAGTATATATGCTCCTTATCTTTTGTATTTTATTAAGCTTGTTTCACTAACTGAATTTCGGCTTGCAATTTAATTTCGTCGCTTACAACTACGCTACCGGCTTCGGTTACGGCATTCCAGGTTAAGCCAAATTCTTTGCGGCTGATTTTACCAGTTACGGTAAAGCCAGCTTTGGTTTGGCCATAAGGGTCTACTACAATACCCCCAAATTCTACATTTGCCGAGGTGGGCTTGGTAATGCCTCTGATAGTCAGGTTACCGTGGAGTTTATATTCGTCATCGCCGGTTTTTTCGTAGTTGGTAGCCTCAAACCGAATTTCACCATGTTCCTCGGCATGGAAGAATTCCGCTGATTTTAAGTGGGTATCGCGTTGCTCATTGTTCGTGTTGATGGAATCAACATCGGCAGTAAATACTACCTTTTCGGCGCTGGTGAATTGATCATCGGCGGTTTCAGCTTCTACATTAAACTTCTGGAAATAACCGGTTACGGTGGTTATCATCAAGTGTTTTACTTTAAACTGCACTTCACTGTGGGTGGGGTCTAGCGACCATTTTACATTAGCCATGACTTTAATTTTTTTGGTTATACTATTTATTAAGGTAGTAATTTAAATTCTAACAAAGATACACCATTATATGTATATACATATAATGTTTATACATATATTTTTGCAAAAAGATTCATTTTCTCTTAATTTATGATTAAACGGCTGTAAAGAGTTCTAAAAACCAGATTAGCCGGTAATAAAAACAGCTTCCCGCCCCCTTCTACCCGGAATGAAATATGCAGCATTAGTTTGTAACTAACCTATATCTTAATAACTTTGTTGTGCTCTTTTCCGGGAAACTAGCTGGCTGCGTAGTTCAATGGATAGAATAGAAGTTTCCTAAACTTTTGATATGGGTTCGATTCCCGTCGCGGCTACAAAATAAAAAAGCCTGCTGTATGTTGCATACAGCAGGCTTTTTTATTTAAATCACAGCCGAGCTTATTATAGCTAAACTTTATCAGCCAGGAAATTTATTTAATTACAATTCGTTGCTTATGAATACTGCCCTTCTTGCCACTAATGTTTAAGATGTATATACCGGGTTTGAAAGAAGCAGTATAAATAGCAGTGGCATTATTTTTTAACGAACCGGAATAAACTTTAGCTCCCATCATAGAATAAATTTCGATGGCATCTGCGCCTTCTTTATCCAGAACCGCAATATTCATAATATCGGAAGATGGATTGGGCCATACCGAAACCTTTTTATTAAATCCATTCTCTACACCCGGGGTTGCTACTTTCCGGTTGAGAGATGTTGTTACAGAGCTTGGATCCGGATAAGTAAAAGGGAAGTCGATTTGCGCTTGTCTGAACTGGAATTCCCATTCTTCGGGCCAGCCGAAGGCAATAGTAGCCTGCTGCTTTAAATTTACCCCGGCGGCGCCACTCCAGAAGTGAATAAATTCGCCCCAATTCATGCCCCGGGTATACGCGCCGTTGTATTTAGGGAAGTATTCTGAAAGTAACTGAAAGTAATTATTCAGCACGGCACTGCCGCCATATTGTTCATAAATAGGCAAAAACCAATTCTTAAACCATTTGGTGCCGGCGCGGGGATAGCTCTCGGTTTGTTCCAGGGTGTTGTTATACCAGCGGTTAGCTTCGGTGGTATAACCCAAGGTTTTGTAAACATCGTACTGAAAAATCTCACACCATTTACTATCGCCCCACAAAGAGAAAGCCGGCGACTCTTTTACGCCTTTGGATGATCCTTCTACAATATGACCAATCTCGTGCACCAATATATCCAGGTTCCAGCCCGTTGGTCCCGCCGACCAGGTGCCGGATTGTCCCATGTCAATCACGTTTCTGTAATCATGAGAACCGTCGAACACGGTGCCGGGGTGGCCGCCCGAATAACTATTTAAATGCATAACGGCATACAGTTTTGGATCGCTAAAGCCGCCGTAAGTATCCCGGGTATATTTCCACACGTCGGTAAATACCGTTTTCATCCATTCGGCCGAATTGTCCATGTTTTCATCGAAATATAAATTCAGATCAGGATTTTCATAAACCAGCGATACAACCTTGCTATGATCAAACCAATGTTCTTGCCAGGTGGCCGGCGCGGTAACTACCGGAGTAGTTGCCGTAGCAATGTTCGTGAATTCGGAATTACCCTGCGCACTTTCGGCCCTTAAGCGATAATAATAAGCGGTATTGCCCGCCAGCGAAAAGGAATACGCCTTCGTGTTGTTGGCCTCTATTGGCGTAGACCAGTCCCAGTTGCTGCCATCCGTAGATCTTTCCAGGCGAAAACCGGTTTCGTTAGGTGAATTATCACGCCAGGTTAACACAATCTGGTTATCGGTTACGGCAGTAGCGGTAAAATCGGCCGGAACAGCGGGTACATCTATATTGGGATTGGCTGCACCGTTACCAAATATCTGCAGTTCGGCAATCTGAACTATACTCGCTCCTTTATTGGCCGTTATATTTAAGCGGTAATAAGCATAAGAAGCCGTATTCTCAAAACCGTAGGTCAGGGTTTTGTGGCGATTAGGAAATACCTGATTGGAAGCAGCGTGTAGCACCGTCCAGGTGGTGCCATCGTTGGAGCCTGCAAAAGTCCAGTCTTTAGGATCGCGTTCCGACGCATCGTTAGCCGATGTAATAGCATACTGGCTGGCAACGCCGCCACCAGGAATATGATACTGCAGCCAGGTGGTACTATTAAAAGTCAGGTACTTCGTGTATATATTGTTATCAATAATCTTGGCAATTCCTTCAGCGCCGGCAGTAGTGTATTTATCCGAAATAACGCCCGCCGAATAATCTGTTAGGTCGGCCAGCTTTTCCAGAGACGGCGTGGAAACAACCGGAGAATTACTGTAGGTAAGGCCGGCGGAGTTAACGGCATATACCCGGTAAAGATAACTGGTGCCGGCACTCAGATTCTGGTCGGTAAACGCAGTTACGTTGGCGCCTACGGTAGCTATGGTAAAATAAGTGGCCCCATCAGCCGAACGGTCTATTCTAAAACTTTCCTCATCCTTTGCGTTATCGGTCCAGGCAAGATTAACCTGACTGCTTGTTGGCGCAACCGCCGTAACATCGCCGGGCGCTACCGGCGGCTGTTGTAACGACTTTTTACCCCATAGCTCCCACTCCGAAAACTGGCTGTCTGCGGAGCCATTGTTACCCGTAATATTTAACCGGTAATAAATATAAGCCGCGCCATCGCTAATAGTATAAGTTTTCTTTTGAAAGCGGCTCGTGAAAGTCTGATTGGTTTGCGCATCTAAAGTAATCCACTTAATGCCATCTGATGAACCTTGTAAGTTCCAGCTCTTGGGGTCGCGGTCGGGCGAATCATTGGCCGACGTAATAGAATAATTTTCCAGGATGGCTGCATAAGGCGATTGATACTGTACCCAAAATACTTTTTGGCCATTCTGAAAGTATTTTGTGTTTACATTATCATCTATTACCTTATCAAAGTTTTCGGAAGAAACCCGGCCGCTATACTGTGATGTAAGCACACCGCCGTTATTGGTAATATCTTCGGGCACCGCCGGGGTAGTTGCGGCCACCGAATTTGAGTAATTGGAATTACCAGCCTGCCCAATAGCCCTTACTTTATAATAATAAGTTGTGGCCGCGGAAAGCCCGGCATTAAGATATTCCGTAACATTGGCCCCAACAGTATCTACCGGAGAAAAGGATACACCATCGGTAGAGCGGCTTATTTCAAAACCTGCTTCATCGGTAGCATTATCGGCCCAGGTAAGCTGCAGCATTTTACCAGATTGGGCTGCCGCCGTTAAGTCAGTTGGAGCATAAGGCACAGGTACGCCCCATAATTCCCATTCGGTTATCTGAATAGACTGGTCGCCGTTGTTTTCAATTATATTTAAGCGATAATAATTATAAGCAACCGTATTGCTGAAATTAAACCGCCGGGTTTGGGACCGGCCGGAAAAAGCCTGATTGGTCTGGCTATCAAGCGTAATCCAGTCCGCATTGTTTTGAGAACCTTCTAACACCCAGCTTTTAGGATCGCGGGTTGCTTTTTCGGTGCCGGAACTAAGGGTATAACCCTGAATTAAAGTAGCCGTTGTGGGTTTATAGGTAATCCAGGTAGCCAGCTGTTTTTTTATGTAATAATCAGTAAGCGTATTATTATCAATTATTCTTTTAAACTTTTCCGCATTATCATGGGTCTCGTGCTGCACCAGAACCGTCCCGCCGTCGTTGGTAATATCAATATTTTGGGCAACTGCATTTTCATAGCAAAGCACATGCAGCATAAGTGCTAATGAACCAGTAAATATTTTTTTCATCTAATCTTGGATTAAAAAGCTAAAACTTATTTGTAACAATTATAGGAAGCAATGAAAATGCATCAGGGGCTCCGGACATTTAAACTCTTTTTGTTTTTCATATGCAGGTTTAACATTATACAATAATTAGTTTTTTATTTAAACAGTAAAATAAAAATCTGAACCTATCAAACAGTACACACTAAAACGTTTTAGCTAAAATGTACAAATAAAAGCCAAACAGAATTTATAATTACCCCAAGGTATCATTTTATAAACTGCTTAGCCGAGATTTAGCTACCAATACATATAATTGGTTCACACACAATTATAATAATTATTACATTAAAAACAAATATTTTTTTATATTAAAGGGAGAACTTGTTTAGCAAAAAACTGCCAAGCAGATAAATTTAAAAGTATTTACTTCTTTGTTGAGCGTAGAGCGCTACGCTAACTCTACGCACTTTCTTGGAAAGTCAATCTCCAATTGGTGTATTCAACTAATAAAAACAATAGGCACCAACCCCGGCAAGCCACTGTAATTGCGGACGCTACTGTACAAGTAATGGTGCGCTTCTTCTACCCAGCCTTCCTGCACTGGGTTCTGGTGAATATAATGTAGCTTTTGTTCTTGGAATTTATTGCTGATCAATTCCTCAGCGTGGTTATTTTGTCTCCAGAACTGGTAAGTGATATTGCGGCTGTTTTTTTCAGCGGCAAACCGAAACTTATCCAACAGCCATTCTTGCCGACTCTCCGGGCCAGCTTCTATTTCCCTGATAATTTGTCCGGCCGTAAACTTCTTAAAATCCCGGATAATATCAGATGAATTAATTTTTTGCGGATTGGCGGCCGAAATAATGAAATGCGCGTGGCTGCTCATCAGGCACCAAGCATGCACCCGTAAACCTTTGTTTGTGATACAGAAATTCAGGCTTTCTACAAACAATTCTTTGTACCCCGCCCGCACAAACACATCTAGCCAGAAAACCACCGTAAACGTGACAAAGTAAATGCCTGCCGGGTTGTTGAGGCTGTAGGGCCTGGGTGTTAGCTGCATGGGGTTATGTTGGGCGGTATTACGGATTACACCAATCAGAGATTGGCTTTCCGGAATATGCGTAGAGCACTGCGTTAACTCTTCGCATAACAGAGACGGCGGGAGATTGACTTTCCTGAAATGCGTGGATTTAGCGCAGCGTTCTACGCATAACACAAGTTGTTGCTGTATCAGATTTATTCACGTTTTACTAACCAACAGATGAAATCAAAATTAATACTTTATATTTTTCAATTACTCCTTCTGTATTCCTGATGGTAATGGTTGTGGGTTAGTAGTTGGGCCGTAAACAACCAACCGACCATCTTTTAAGATTTTCATCCGGTCAACAAATACTACCCGGTCATCTCCGGTGGCTGTAGTCCGGCCATGATATACGCAAAACATTTCTTTGCCATCGGGTGAGTAGGTAATGCTGTTGTGCCCGGTACCGGTAACTATTCCGCCTTGGTCTATGTTTTTACCAAGTACCGGGTTATCTTCCGATTTTTTAAACAGGCCTAACGGACTTTTAGAAGTGGCATAACCTACCGCATAATTTTTACCGCCAAAATAATTGGCAGAATACATAATGTAATAAGTATCTCCTTTTCTAAACGTAACGGAGCCTTCCGTCCACCGCCGATTTACTTCCTTTGAGGTTACAGAGCGGCTTTCCCATTCGGCTTGCGTGTCTTTCATGGTTACCGGCGGACGTAATATTAATACCGGCTCGCCAATAACCCCGCTAAAATCTGGTTTCAGTTCCACACCATATACCCAACTTTCTTCAATCTCCTTAAACCAGCCTTTACTCTTGGCCCAGTCCGCTACTTCACTTTTTATCGGGTGTTTGTAAGCCGCACGCGAATAATAAAGGTACAACCTTCCATCTTTATCAAAAAAGACGTTGGCATCAATAATAGGATAGCCGGGGTCAAAAACTGGTTTATTATTCAGGTCAATAAATGGTCCGGTGGGTTTATCTGCCACCGCTACCCCAATGCGGAAGTTTTCATATTCTTTGGTTGGGTTAACTTTCCATTGGGCACTGTAAAACATATAATACTTTCCGCGTACTTCATACACTTCCGGTGCCCAGTAGGCACCATCCCATCCCGCCGTGCTATCACTCCATCCATTCTTATTATCCGCAAACCATACTTGTCCTTCCGGTTTCCAATTCACCAGGTCACTAGAAGAATAAGCGGCAAAACCGTGTTTGGCGCCACCTGTTCCGTACATGTAATACTTATCGCCTTTTACATACAACACATAAGGATCGCCAAACTTAACCGGGAGCGGGTTTTTATAGGTTTTCTCTTCTGATTTCGCTACTGATTGACCAAACAAGCCCGTATTATTTACCATTATAAAAGCGATTATTAAGAGGCCGGCAATTTTTTTCATTGTTTTTTTATTAAGCTTTATGCACCTGTTAGCATTCTTTCCATTTCCTGGAAAGTCCAAAAACTGAAAATTTAAACCTTTATTTTTGTATTACAATAAACTGATGATAGTAAAAAGTTGATTTGTCTTGTAATTAATCTTTACCTGCGTCTTTTTAATTGTTCAGCTTTCATATTTTTTCCCAATCGCCAGTTTTAATATACCCCACATACCGCAAGTTTAGCGTAGCGTAGCTGGTAGTTGAGTAAACTACTTTTTGAAAGAACTAAAATTTATTATTGGTTAAACCGATTGAAAAAATCTAAAAAAGCAATCGCTAAACCTTCGTTTTGTGTATCTCGTCAGGCTCATCATCGCTTTTACGTATATCGCGGTTAGCTTTTTTTGTAGCTAAAAGGCGCTCCTGGTGTTCTTTCTTTTCCTTGAATTCCTTTTGGCGCTGCTTCTTTTGTTGACTTTCTGATCTGGTTCTGGTTCCCATTGCCTGGTTTGATTTTGTTATATTCAGATACTTAGTTTATCGTTTCGCTATCTGCAATATGCTAAACCAGTTTTGTTGCCTGGCAGCGTTTTACCTGAACTAGCTAAACTGTTAGCTGTTTACGGGTTATACGCCGATCAGGAGTTTAGCTTTCCTAATATACGTTGAGCACTGCGCAACGCTACGCATAATAAAGAATTTACTTTTAAGAAAATGCGTAGCGCGTTACGCTAACTCTCTGCACAAAAAAAGCCTTGCCCATAACAGGCAAGGCTTTTTTGTCTCTTTATTTATTTAGATCTTATTTCGAATTAAAGCCTGATCTGTATAACCATTAGCTAAAATCGGTTTAGTTCCAAAACAGCTTTTAGGCAAATGCTTACTTAGCTACGTTTCTTTCTATCTCCCGCAGGTTTTCCATTTTTTTGTGTTGCAGGAATTCGGTAATGCCTTCAAAGTGTTCCCGGATGCGCTGGTCGCCAAACTCGAAAACTTTTTCGGCCAAACCGTCCAGGAAATCCCGGTCGTGCGATACCAGTATCAGGGTGCCGTCGAAAGCTTTCAGGGCATCTTTCAAGATGTCTTTGGTTTTAATATCGAGGTGGTTGGTGGGCTCATCCAGAATTAACAGGTTTACGGGTTGCAGCAGCAGTTTAATCATGGCCAACCGGGTTTTTTCGCCGCCCGAGAGCACCTTAACTTTTTTCTCAATGGTGTCACCGCTAAACATAAACGCGCCCAGCAAGTCTTTTACCCGGGTCCGGACATCGCCAATGGCTACTTCATCAATGGTTTGAAATACGGTCAGATCTTCGTCGAGCAAAGAAGCCTGGTTCTGGGCAAAATACCCGATGAGGCAGTTATGCCCCAATTGCAGTTTGCCGGCATAATCTATTTCGCCCATAATGGCTTTTACCAGCGTAGATTTACCGGCCCCGTTTTTACCTACTAAAGCTACCTTCTGGCCGCGCTCAATGGTAAAGGTAGCATCTTTAAACACGGTATGGTCGCCGTAGGTTTTAGATAAACCTTCCACGGTTACGGGGTAGTTGCCGGAACGCGGGGCGGGCGGGAATTTTAAGTTCAAGGCCGAGGTATCTACTTCGTCGACGGTAATCAGCTCCATTTTTTCGAGCATTTTAACCCGCGACTGCACCTGTAAGGTTTTAGAATAAGTGCCTTTAAACCGGTCGATAAAACTCTGAATTTCGGCAATTTCTTTCTGCTGGTCTTCGTAATGTTTTTGCTGTTGTTCGCGCCGTTCCTGGCGTAGTTGTAAATATTGGCTGTAGTTTACTTTGTAGTCGTAAATACGGCCCATGGTTACTTCTATGGTGCGGTTGGTAATATTATCAACAAAAGTTTTGTCGTGCGAAATTACCATTACGGCCTTGGCGTTGTTTACCAAAAATTCTTCCAGCCACTGAATCGATTCAATATCCAGGTGGTTGGTAGGCTCATCGAGTAAAATCAAATCGGGTTGCTGCAACAAAATTTTGGCCAGTTCAATGCGCATGCGCCAGCCGCCGCTAAACTCCCGGGTGGGCCGGCTAAAATCATCGCGGGAAAATCCCAAGCCTTTTAAGGTTTTTTCTACCTCGGCATCAAAATTAATTTCTTCGATGGAATAATATTTTTCGCTCAGCTCAGATACCTGCTCAATAATGGCGTAATATGCCTCCGATTCGTAATCGGTACGGGTTTCCAGTTGGGCATTCAGGGCCTCCATTTGCTTTTTCATGTCCAAGATCTGGGCAAACGCTTTGGCGGCCTCTTCAAACACGGTGCAATTGTCTTCGGTAAGTAAATGCTGGGGCAGGTACGCAATAACCGCCTCTTTAGGCGCCGATACTTTGCCGCGGGTAGGTTTATTTACGCCCGCAATCACTTTGAGTAAGGTAGATTTACCGGCGCCATTTTTTCCCATTAAGGCAATCCGGTCGTTTTCGTTTATGTTAAAAGAAACGTCTTTAAAAAGCGCCGCACCGTTAAACTCCACCGCGACTGCATCAACTGAAATCATAAGGTATATTTTAAAGCGGCAAAGATACTATTTATTTGCCACTGTTATAAGTAGCGTTTGAAGCGTTCTATGTAATATTTAGGCAAGCCAATCCATCGATAGGTGTAGAATTAACGCAGCGTTCTACGCAGAATAGAGAGATGGTAAAGAACATTGAGGTAATAAAACATTTTTTGTTACAACATAGTCATAACAAAAAACGCTTATCTTTAAGCATTACCTAATATTGGTCTTAGTATAAAGGTTATTAGTAGTGTTATTCAATGCTGTTACGCAAACTTATACATAATAAAGTTATTGATCTCATTGTTGTCATTCAGGAGGAAACTATTTGGCTGTCTGCTAAATAGTTTCCTCCTGAATGACAGCTGTGGGGTACTTAAACATTCAATTTTTAACTTTTGCGTAACATCAGTTATTAACTGTAATTATATAAAATATTATGGAGCCAGTAATTAAGAAATTGACTAAAATAGGGAACTCCAAAGGGATAACTTTTCCAGCCGGAATAATTCAGAAATATGGATTGGAAGCCGAAGTAATTGTTGAAAGCCGGGAGGAAGGAATTTTAATTAAACCGTATAAGCCTTCTTTTCGGGATAAACTGAACGAACTAAAGCGGAATAAGGAAAAAATATATAAGACCATGGAGAAGCAGGCCCGCAGCAAGGAAATGCAGGCGTTTTACGCTAATCCTGAAAATACTATTGCTGGTATTGATAACGAAATAGTGGATTAAACTATGCAACACGGAGAAGTTTGGCAAGTAGACTTTGCGCCGGCAGTTGGACAGGAGATTAAGAAACAAAGGCTGGCAGTAATTGTAAACCACAACGCAGTAGGCAGTTTAAATCTAAAAATCGTGGTTCCAATCTCAGAAGTAAACAAACCTGCTGGTTGGCATATTCCGCTTTCTCCTTCCTCAACAAATGAGCTAACTAAAAAATGTCATGCCGATTGTTTTTAGATATAAAGTATTTCTCACGACAGATTTATAAGAAAATTAGGGAAGCTTTCAAAAGAAGAAATGGACGAAGTTAAACTAGAACTTGTTCTGGTTTTGGACTTGGTGCAATAATAAAGCTTTTCTGATCCCCTGCCTTGCGGTTTTGTGGTATACGGAATGTGCCAATCAGAGATTGGCTTTCCTTTAATGCGTAGAATGCTGCGCTAACTCTACGCATAACTTGGTATCAGTAGTGTACTACGCTTAACAATGCGGTAAGAAATAAAAAAGTTACTTAATTTTATATTCAATTTCTTTTTTAATTTTTGACCTTTTAATTTTGAATTTTGTAGGATTATAATTTTCAATGAGGGGCTGTTTTAAATTGCTGCTAAAAAATAAAATTTCCTTACCATCCCTAGCTGAAAAAGCGGAATGATTAAATGAATATTTCTTTTGAGGCAATCCATCATAAAGGTTTTCGATGTTTATATTGTCATCGTAAGAAACTAACCAATGTATATTATCTATATTCTTGATTCTTTCACTCACTTCCATATGGTTCTCATGTAAGTAATAATTCATATAAAGAGAATCTCCTTTTAAATAATAAGGAGGGTCAAAATAAAAAATAGTATTATTACCTTCTTTAGTTAACGTAACATCATCTTGAATCTTCTCAATTAATTCAATCGCATCTAAATTGTATAAGTTAATATACTTCTTATTTTTAGCTATTTGATTTATCCGAACTTTTATTTCTTCTTTATTAAATCTACAATTTATTTTATACTCGCTATTTTGATTTACGCCCCCAATAACACCTCCTGTAATAATTCCTGAACGATTTGTTCGGTTTAAAAACAATGTAGAAAATCCTAAAGTAAGTAAATCAATAGTTTCTTTCTCTTTTTGAATTGCTTTTTGCTGATTCCAAGTTTCTATAGTAATTTCTGTATTATCAATAAGAATACATAAACTTTCAGTTTCATTAATTACCGAATGCCAAAAAGCAAATATTGATCGGTCCTTATCATTTATTGTTATTCTTTCAACATATCCTTCTAAAAGTAGAAACAAAGCAACTGATGCCCCGCCTGCATATGGTTCAATGTAATGTCCATGAATATTATTATCAATACAAAGCTTGGCAACAAAAGTTGAAAGCTTGTTCTTGCCTCCCGGATATCGCAACGGTGAATAAAACATTTTATAGTTTAGTTAAATCTAATTCATTTAATAAATCTGCTTCATCCTGAAGTAAAAACTCAATTAAAACCATTAAGTTATTACTTATTTGACTTGCAGCAGTACTTATGGCGCTAACATTATAATTATGAACTATTTGATGTAAATGGTCCAAGTCAAAAGAATTGAAAGCGTTTTTATAACCTATATTGTTTATCAAATCTATAAACTTTGATCTTAATTCGTTAAAATCAGTGTATTTTCCAGGTCTATAAGCACGTCCAAAATACCCTGACTTGCTCATTGTTGTACGTGAATTAAATTTTGTATTTTCAACAACATATTTCAATACAACTTCAAAAGTAACTCTAGCCATAGCAACTTTAGAATTTGAATGAATCTTAGAGTCTAATTCGAAGTATTCTTTGATCCTTTCTTTAATACCAGGAGGCAAAGATTTTCTTTTTGTTATTGGAAATTTCTTTGTACTTCCTCTTGTACCACCGGTTGAAGTAGTACTACTGGTACCAGTGGTAGCTCCAGCTGCTGTTGTAGTGCCTGCTCCGGCTGTGCCTGCAGTTGTTGTTCCAGCTCCGGTCGTTGCTCCAGTTGCTGTTCCAGCTCCGGTTGAAACTCCAGTAGAAGTTGTTGTTCCTGTTGTAGAAGTTGTTGTAACTGTAGTAGAACTGCTCCCGGTAGATGAGCCAGCTGTTCCACTTGTAGCAGTTCCAGTTGTTGCTCCTTTTGAATTTACATCAAAACCATAAGGCTTTAATAGTTCAAGAAAATTTGAATTCTTGTCAATTGTTTCTGTTGTGGTATCAGGATTATCCTTCAAATATTTAACAAGCGCTAAAATATAAGAATTAAATTTAGTTGAATCCGTAACTTCTATTTTGTATGATGGGCTATTTTTAAAATTATAACCGCAATCTTTCGCATTTCTAAATAAACGTTCAAAAATAATTGTTTTACCACCGGTTTTTCCTCTTCCTCTCCGTAACAACATTCGAAGATCATCGCCACCACTTACCACTGCTTTCTTGTAAAAACTGGCTAATTTTATTAAATCTCCTGGTTTAGAATCTAATTCTCTAACTTCTTCAAACCTACCAGCTTCACTTAATTTCAAAACTTCAAGTGCTTTCGCTATCCTTTCCCAACGTCTAAAAAGATTACCTGCGTGCTCTTCTACAATCCTTGCATCAATATCTATTTGGTTTTCATATAACAATACAGGCAATTCTTCTATAATTGTTTTAGGTAAACCTAATTTAAACTTACCTGGCATCTGTAATGCTTTTACAGCAGAACACCTCCGGTTTCCATCTTTAACAATATATTTACCATCCTTCTCCATAACCCATAAAGGCCGATCGGGATAAAATTCATTTGCACTTACTATAGCTTTAGCTACTTCTTCTGCAGCTTCGGTATATAATAAGTATTCTATTAAATCATCTTCCTTATCACTTCCACTATAAAGTTCAGCAAAACGAGGATTATTTAAGTCTAGGACTAGATCATCTAACTTGATGTTAGCTACCTTGGCTTTGGATTCCATTTTTTATATTTATTTAGATCAGCAATATAATAAAAAGCTAATGTCCTATATATCTAAGTTAAAAATTCTTTAATAAAAGTTTAAAATACTTTAGAATGTAGCTTTACCAATATAATTAAGGTATTATTCGGAAGGTCATTTCTTATATGAGGGTTTATTGCAGTGCTCAATGTACATCTGGATAATCTAATCGATGATAGTCACATTCCTGTTTTCCAAATCCTACCCTCCAAACAAGCCCAACAAATCCTTCTTCGACAGCGATTTCGGCAAAGCATTATCTATTTTTACTAAATCCTTTACCAACTCTTTTTTACTCTCCTGTAACTTCTGAATTTTCTCTTCCACGGTGTTGGGGCAAATGAGGCGGACGGCTACTACGTGTTTCTCCTGGCCAATGCGGTAGGTGCGGTCGATGGCCTGGTTTTCGACGGCCGGGTTCCACCACGGGTCTACTAGGTACACGTAATCGGCACGGGTTAAATTAAGGCCGGTGCCGCCCGCTTTTAAGCTAATTAAAAACACCCGTACGGTTTCGTTTTCCTGGAAAAGATTTACCACGGCGGCGCGGTCTTTAGTCTGGCCGGTAAGCAGGGTAAAAGGTATGTGGCGGGCCGCCAGTTCTTTTTTTATCAGCTCCAGCATGGTTACAAACTGCGAAAACACCAGTATTTTGTGGTGCGGCGCTTTGCTTTCTATCTGCTCCAGCAGGGTATCTATTTTGGCCGAAGCATGGTTCTGGCTATCGCCGCCGGAGATTAAAGCGGGGGAGTTGCAGATTTGGCGCAGTTTGGTAAGGCCGCGCAGCACCTGCATGCTGTTGCGGAGCTGTTCGCCTTCGTACTGCGAAGCAATATAATCCCGGATTTCGCGCTCATTGTCGTCGTACACGCGGCGTTGTTCAGGCCCCATTTCGCAGTAAATCACCATTTCGGTTTTGTCGGGCAGTTCGGGGGCTACCTGTTCTTTGGTACGCCTTAAAATAAAAGGGGTAACCTTGCGCTGCAGTTCGGCGGCCCGGCGGCTGTCCTTAAACTTATCGATGGGCGTGGAGTAATGGTCACGGAAATAGCGTTTGTCGCCGAGCAAACCGGGGCAGGCAAACGAAAGCTGGCCGTACAAATCGAAGGTGTTGTTTTCGATGGGCGTACCCGTGAGCACCAGCTTGTTCCGGGATTGCAGCAAGCGCACCGCCCGGTACCGCTCGGTTTCCGGGTTTTTAATAGTCTGCGATTCGTCGAGGATAATGTAATTAAACGTGTAAGCCCGGAGTACCGGCACATCCATCAGCAGCGTGCCGTAAGAAGTCAGTACCACTTCATACTGGTCTAAATCTTGCAGGTTTTTCACCCGGTTTTGGCCGTAAACCAAAAGCACTTTGAGCGAAGGCGCAAATTTGGCTATTTCGTCTTGCCAATTAAACAGCAAAGAAGTAGGCACCACCACTAAATTGGTATTTTGCTTTACCCGCCGGCGCTGCCCCAGTAAAAAAGCCAGTACTTGCACGGTTTTGCCCAAACCCATATCGTCGGCCAAACAGCCGCCAAAGTTAAACTCATCCAGGAAGGAAAGCCAGTTGAGGCCTTGTTTCTGGTAAGGGCGCAAAATGGCTTGCAAGCCGGTGGGAACTTCAACTTCGGGCAAAGCTTTAAAATTCGCCAGCTTTTGCCGGTACATACTTAATTCAGTTTGCACCTCCCGACTCAGCACTTCCGCTTCGTACAGCTCCGTAATTACCGAATAATTTATTTTGGCCGTTTGGATTTTATCGCCCACCACTTCGCCGGCCCCAAAATAGCGGGTAAACTTTTGCAGCCATTCTGCGGGCAAAATGCCCTGGGTGCCATCGTCGAGTTGCACAAAGCGGCTTTTGTTCCGGATGGTCTTGTGCAGGTATTTCAGGGGTACCTGCTGGTCACCGAATTTTACTTTTACCGTGGTATCGAACCAGTTAATGCCGCTGGCAACCTGGATGTTGATTTTAACTTTGTGCGGATTGAGTTTATTGTTTTTGAGTTCTTTAAAGCCCAGGATAGTAATGCCGCGGTTGCGCCAGGCTTCAAACGCCTCTAAAAACCAACCTTCATCTAAAAAGCGGTTGCGGTGCAGGTAAAAACAATCCAGGTTTAACTGTTCAGTAAAAAACGGGTGCTGTTTTAAAATAACGGCAATCAGCTGGTTTTCGGCTGCTTCGTCGCGGGTCAGCGTAAAAGCCTGGCCGCGGGCATCGGTGCCGTAAATTTGCTTGCGCGTAAGCACCGGTATTTCCAGCGGACCGTACTTCATTACCGGCGTTAGCAAAATAAAATCTTCCGACTCCGATAAATAAATCAGTTCTTCCCGGCTGCTGGATAGGTTAAATTCTTCGATTTGCTTCGGCGTGGCCGGTTTTATGTAGGTATAATTTATTTGTATTTTGCTTTCCAGGTTGGCCAGAATGCTTTCCCGGAATTCGTTAAACTTGCTTTCGGGCACCAATATTTTGTGGTCGTGCTTTTGGAAGAAACCAATAATCCGGAGCAGATCGGGGTGGTGCATAAAATACAAATTAGTTTTATGCTGAATAAAATACCCGTGCTTTACCCGGATATGCTGCAAGTCGTAAGTTTGGTCAGGTAAAGTAAGGCGGCCCGTAATTTCGTAAAACTGGTCTTTCACTACCACGTCCAGCACCAGGTTTAGCGGCAGGTGCTGCAACTGCACGGGCTCCAACGAACTAGCCGATAGGTTACCGGATGCTTTGGCTTTAGGCTGGTAAAAAGGCAGGTTCAGCGGATTTTTCACCAAAGCTTTCAGGGCCTCGTAATCGGCTTCGGCGGGTTCGTGCTGGTAGTTGTTCTGGAACTGGTGCTGGAATTTAGCTACCGCCGAGTAAAACTTTATTTCCTCGGGTTTATCGGTTAGCCAGATCAGATCGGTAGGCGAAATGCTTTTTAAGGGGTTTTTCAGTTTGCCGGCCTGGGTGGTAGCAGCCCGGTATAATTCCAGGTACAGGTGCTTGTAATATTTATGCTCGTTCATCACTACTACCAACTGGTTGTTCTCTGCTTGTTCTTTGGTTTCCGCCGGCAGCAAGGTTAGTTTGGTTTTGGGCAAAAGCTGCTCTTTTAAGTGGGCCTGGGTTTGCGCGTTAAAAAGCAGCAATTCTTTTTGCCGAGGTTTTACGGTGGTAGTTTTGTTCGCAAATTCCAGCTCGAAATACTGGTCCAGGTTATTTGCTTCCGAAAGCCCGTATTCTTTAGCCACCGGTTTTATCTTATCGCGCCGCAGCTTATCATCAAAAAATACTTTAAACTCGGGCCGGATCAGGATGGCCTGCAGCACCTGCGCCATGTGCCCACATAAATGGCCTTTAAGAGCCGGACAATTACAGGAAAGATTTATGGAATCCGGGGTTTGCGTTACCACTACTCCCGGAAATTTACCGGCTGGCGCATTACTGGCAAAAGCGCCCGAATTTACCGCCAGCAAGATGGGGTAAATATCATACGCCGAACCAAGGGCCATAAATGCTTCGGTGGAGATATGCTGCAGTAAATGGTTAAGGGTAAGAATCGGAAACGTGAGCCCCGGTAGCCTATAATCGGTTTTAATGGCTGGATTGGCTTTATTTTCTTCTGATGTTGTTTCCGGCATATCCCTTCATTTCCTGCCTCGAATTTAAAAAGAAAGTTTTGGTTTTTCCGCTAAATCAGCTTACCCTTAGGCTATCTAATCAGTTATCTATTAAAAAGAGGTTATTGATCCGGGCAAAAAATACCAACACCCCGGTTTGGGTAAAAAAACAAACCCGAAGCAGAACGTTATAGCCAATAGGTTACTCCCGGCCTTACCTAATTAACAAATCGAATTTCTTTTAAAAATCTGCTTTATCCGATTAGTTGTATGGCAGTATTTTTAGCGTTAAGCTAATGGTGGTAAAAGGGAGAAATACCAAGACCAGGACAAAGCGAAATATCTACTTTATATCCTTTGCCGTGGTAGCTTACCAGAAAAAGTTTAAAAGCTAGAGTCAAAAAACATCAGCCATTGGTTAGGTAACCGATGGCTGATGTTTATTGCATGTTCGGCAATACTCTCCCGCAGAACACCAAAATTATGAAGCTTTTATTCTTAATGTAAATCGCCGGTACGTAATCCGGGCACCTGGCAGAAAAAAAAGGCAGCACCACAAGCGCCGGGCGCAACAGCCACTTCCTGCTCGGGCTAATAAAGCTGGTTTATTTTTTCCCGGTAGCGGCCCATAATATGCCGGCGTATAAATGATTTAAAAAAGCAGGTTCGCTAAAGTTGGTGGGCAAATGCCCCAGGGCGGTATAAAAAGCCCGGCCCCCATCATAGTTGTGATACCAGGCCACCGGATGTAGTTTACCCATACCCACGCCTTTGGCTCTTGCGCCCCAATCTGCTTTCGGATTATACGTAGACTCATCTACCGCCATAATATAATTTAAACCAGAGGTTTTTTCCGGCCCAAACTCATACCATTCCTCCGTCCATAGTTTGTCATCGGCAAAGCCTTGTGAACCCGGAAACTTCGGATCGAGCACTTTCATTTTAGCTGTTTGCACCGCTGGGTGAATATGAAACATTCTACCTACCAGTTTGGTGTACCAGTCCCAGTCGTACTCGGTATCGGAGGCACTGTGGATGCCGACAAAACCTTTCCCGGATTGAATAAAGCGCTCCATGGTTTTTTGCTGGGTGGCATCGAAAATATCACCGGTCGTATTTAAGAAAACCACGGCCTGAAATTGCTCCAGGTATTTATCCGTAAATCCGTTCGGATCTTCCCATAACACCACATCAAAAAAATTGCGGGCACCTAATTGCTGCACGGCCAGTACGCCGGCGTGCACAGATTCATGATGCCATCCTTTGGTGGTGGTCACCAACAATACTTTAAATTGCTTTTGGGCCATGCTACTAAAAGCAAAAGCTAGTTGCATGCTTAGAAGCAGAAGAAAAAATTTAAAACGATTCATGCGGTTTAGTTTAGTTTCAAAAGGGGAAGTTAACCTATTTTTAAAAGAAAGTTTCATTATCTGCTTGATTACGGCAGAAAAATAAAAGCCTACCGCTTTCCGGCTACTTCTATCGTGGTTGCTGGCGCACCGGCTGGTTTCCGAAATAAAGTAGGTTGGGCAGAATAAAGCAACCTACCTAATATGCGTAGCTAAATAAAACCAACTTTAAGCTGCTTGTACGCTGGTAGGGGATTACCAAGGGCTGCTCGTGTTAAACTTTTCCGATACCGGGCTGTTTCGGATTAAAACACAAATTAGAACAATGTCAAAAAAGAGAGACGAAGAGCAGTACACCCAGCCGGAACTGCGGCAAAAAATAAAAGAGGAGCTGATGCAATCCGACAAAGGCGGTAAAAAAGGACAATGGTCGGCGCGCAAAAGTCAGTTACTGGCCAAAGAATACGAGGATCAGGGCGGAGGTTACAAGCACGAAAAAGATGAACAGGCCAAAGCCCTGGACCAATGGACAAAGGAAGACTGGCAAACCCAGGACGGCGAAGCAAACGCCCGCAAAAAAGGAAAAACCAGTCGGTATTTGCCCAAAGCCGTGTGGGACAAATTAAGTCTGGAAGAGCAACAAGAAGCGGAGCAAACCAAAGTCAAAGAATCTAAAAAAGGCGAACAGCAGGTGGCTTATACCCCGGCAATAAAAAAAGCGCTGCAACAGGTGAAGCAAGAAGAGAAGAAGCCGACTAAAAAGGATTTGCTGGCCGAAGCGAAAAAACTAGACATAAAGGGCCGCAGTAAAATGAATACCGCAGCGCTGGAAAAAGCGATCAAAGACCACAAATAAGTTTATTCTCTTTCAAAAGCGAATCAGGCCAGGGATTATCGAAATTTACTAGAAAACAGTAGCCAGTAATTGCATCAGAAAGGGAAAAATTCAGGAATAATAAGGGAGGCCGCTATCCAGATTAAAAGGTTTAAGGGCGTACCTATTTTAAGATAATCCCGGAATTGGTAATTGCCGGGAGCATACACCATGGTATTGGTAGGGTAACTGACCGGGGTCATAAAGGTTAAAGAGCAGGCAAACATAACGCCCACCAGGAAAGGCCGTTCGCTTACGTTTAAAGACTGGGCCAGGCTAATAACAATCGGGGTCATGAGGGCCGCCGTGGCTTTGCTGGATAATATATTGGTAGATAAAAAGGAGAGCAGAAAAACCGCACTTAACGTAAGCCGGGGGTCTAAACCACCTAAGGTAGCGGAAAGGTACTGCGAAATCAAATCCGAACCACCGGTTTTTTCCAGGGCTTTCCCCATAGAAAGTACCCCCGCCATCATAAAAATAACCTTCCATTCAATGGCTTGGTAAGCTTCCTTAGGCTTCAGAATAGAAGTCATAACTAAAAGCAAACTGCCCACCATCCCACTGATCAGAATAGAAGTAATATTAAGCGCAGCGGCTGCCACCACCCCCACAGCAATAAATAAAGCGGGTACCGCCCTTTTATAATCTACTTTTTTAGCTTTATATTTCGAATGCGATAAGATCAGCTTTTGGGAGGTAAGGTTAAAAATATCTTTTTTAGAAGCATACAACAACAGCATGTCGCCATCTTTCAGGATAACATCCGAAAGATTTTGCACGATTGTTTCGTCGCGGTGCCGGATGGCTAAAACCGAAGCATGATAGGTATTCCGGAAGTTTATTTCACTCAGCGAAACGCCGCTAAGTTCAGACCCAAAAGGAATAATAACTTCATATATCTGCTTTTCTTCCGTCTCATCTATCAAGAGCCGCTGATCGCCTTTTAGCTTATAACCCTGTTCATTGCGCAGGCGGGTGAGGTTTTGGGGGCTGATTTGAATTTTTAACCGGTCATTTTTTTGCAAGACTGTCTCGCCATTTATCTCATATATTTGCTGGTTATCGCGGGTAATGGCCAGCATCTGAATTTTAAAATCATTAAACAACCGGGAATGCCGGATGGTCTTATTAATATCCGGGTTACCGGGCGGGAGAACAACTTCGGCTATATATTTTTCCGCTGCCCTGATAAACTGTCCCTCGTTTATATTTTCCCGATCAGGTAAAATTAAAGGCCCTACTATCATTAAATAAAGTAACCCGATAGCTAACAAGCAAAGCGCCGGTAAGGAAAATTCAAACATGCCAAAAGGTGCAAATCCGCTTTTTTCGGCGTAAGTACTTACCAGAATATTGGTAGAAGTACCAATCAGGGTGCAGGTACCGCCAAACAAAGCCGCGAAAGAAATAGGGAGTAGTAATCTGGCCGGGCTAATTCCGGTTTCCCGGCAAACCAGTAAAGCCATCGGAATTAATAAGGCTACCACCGCCGAATCATTAATAAAAGCAGAAAGCGAAGCCGAGAGCAGGCAAAAACAAGCCAAAGCTACCAGGTAATGGATTTTCGCTAATTCTATAATTTTGGTGCTTAGCCCTTCAATAAGACCGGTTTTAAAAATTCCGGCACTTACTACAAACATACAGCCTAAGGTTAAGGTAGCGGGATGGTTAAAGCCGGAAAAGCCTTCTTCCGGATTTAATACCCCCGTAACAATAAAAAGGGACATGATGAGAATAGAAGTGGTATCGATTGTAAAATATTCTTTTACAAATAAAAAAATGCCTACGCCAATTATTAATAAAGTAAGGTATAACTCCATAAACGTTGTTCATTAGCAGTTATAATTAATTGAGAAAACCAATTAACTGTAAAAGAGTAATAGGCAAACAAAACAAACAAATTATGCCGGTATTTTCAGCCCCAAAGGTTATAAATTAAACAGTATACTTTAAATATTTTTTACCATAGCATAGTTAGCCATTTATCCATCAACTATCCTTCCTATTAATTACTAATCAGCGTACCTTTAAACTTAACTGCCTTTTTATTTTTGCATTATTTTCTGCTCCGGTTTTTAAACAATAATATGCAACGAAGACGCTGAGTTCATCTTTCCCCTTTTCCGGCGCTGTTTTAAGTTAAAACTATATACCAAACAGAGACCTGTAGCGCTCGTCACATTTAATTTTAGAGATATTAAATGCGCCTTAACCTTGCTCATAAGTTCCTAATACCAATCACCGGTTCCGGTACGCTTTGGGGAAACCAAGATGAAACGTTAAGAAGACTAAATTACCGTTAACTTACTGTTTTTAAATTTAATAGGGATAAATAATCGATTAGCTGATAAGTAATTTCCCGGTTGTCCAATCACTTTAGAAATTATATAGATAAATTTAATCCGCCTACTTATTTAATAAGATTTAGCAACCGCAGGTATTTAACTAATTTTTAAGTTTTATATAAGAATTAAATTTATGCAGCTTCTCTTTTCCCGGTATCTACGCTTGCTTTTATATGCGTGCTTATTATTTATTGCGGCTTGTAACACCTCCCAAAAAGTGGTTAATACCACTTCTGCCCCAACTATCCCCGCCCCTTTTGGCCCCACCGAGATAAAGCAGCGGATTCTGGATTCGGAGGCCCGGCACCCGCGGTTTGTTGGTTTTGCTTTGTACGATCCGGCTTTAGGGAAAATGGTGGTGGAGCACAACACCGATAAATATTTTGTACCGGCCTCCAACACCAAATTATTCACATTTTATGCCTGTTTAAAAATGCTCGGCGATTCTATCCCGGCCCTTAAATATACGGTGCGCGGCGATTCGCTTTTATTCTGGGGAACCGGCGACCCGACTTTCACGCACATGGACCTGAAGAATTCTATTGCTTATAATTTCCTGAAGAACCAAAAAGAAAAGCTTTATTACATAGATGCCCCCTTTACCAGCACCCCGTTTGCCGTAAACTGGGGTTGGGACGATTATAATTATTATTACCAGCCGGAGCGCAGCGTATTTCCTATCCATGGCAACGTAGTTAAGTTTGCCCGGACGGCTCCAAAGGCGTATACCACTACGCCCGCCTTTTTTAAACCTACTATAAAAACCGATACCGGCCGTGATGTTCGCCGCGAGGCTTTTGTAAGAGCGTGGCGCACCAACAATATTACTTATTACCCGCAACACGCCCCCGCCGCATTTGCCACCGAAGTGCCTTTTATTACGTCTCCCGAAATGACCGTTAAACTTTTAGCTGATACCCTGAAGCGCCCGGTAAAACTGGTAAAACACGCCCTGCCCGCCGACGCTAAAATATTTTATGGTTTACCCGCCGATTCGGTTTATAAACGCATGTTGCAGGTGAGTGATAATTTATTTGCCGAGCAGTTAATGGCTTTATGTTCGGGCACGCTTTCCGATACTTTGTCGGTGGAAAAGGCCGTGCGGCACGCCGCTAAAACCTACCTGCCCGATTTACCGGATAAACCCGTCTGGATTGATGGCTCCGGGTTATCTTCGATGAATATGTTTACGCCCCGCAGTATTATCTTTTTGCTGCAGAAATTATTGCAGGAACGCCCGCCGGAAAAATTATTCCCGTTAATGGCGACGGGCGGACGTCCCGGCACCTTCCGCAATATTTACCAAGCCGAAGTGCCTTTTGTTTTTGGCAAATCGGGTAGCCTGGCGCACGTGCACAACCAAAGTGGCTATATTATTACTAAAAAAGGCAAGCTGCTTTTGTTTAGCTTTATGAACAATAACTACCAGGTAAGTACCTCCGATATCCGGAACGAGATGGTGCAGGTAATGACCGAAATACACGAAAAATACTAGATTTAATTTTGTAGCAAAATGCTTGAATCATTCTCACGGCGTTAATATAAAACTGGTAAAGTGTGGTGGCCTGACGCCGGTACGCCGCATGATTGCCGCCGCCCAGCAATTAGGTTTAAAAGTAATGGTGGGCTGCATGACCGAATCCAGCATTGGCATTTCGGCGATTGCGCAACTAGTGCCCCAGTTAGATTACGTAGATATGGATGGCGCTTTGCTGTTGCGCCAGGATATTGCAACGGGCGTAACCATCGACTACGGCAAAGTAACATTTAGCCCCGTGAACGGAACCGGAGCCGTTTTGCTGGCCTGATGTTGTAAAGTTTTTCCTTGCAGGCAAATTAGGGTTTAAATACCGGTTACTGGTAGTGCACCCCAGCGGTTTTGCCCCTTAATATTGGTCTGTGCCCTCACAGACCTTAAATATGGCCTTAGCAACAGTCTATCTTTCGGCCTGTGAGGGCACAGACGGTAAGATTTGGTTAACATGAATACGCCAATCAAAGATTGGCATTCTAAAAAGTACGTAGAGCACTTCGTTGATTCTACGCACAACAGGAGATACTCACTAAAATACAATAAAGATTTTAATGTCTAGTTTGTTAAAATCAATCCATAAAGTAAATTCTAACTTCACCTTTCTTACTTTTTAGTTTTACTTCCTTTTTATTAGCGATCTCATCCTTATTAATAAAAATAGGATCATCTATAAAATAAGTTTTATAACCAATATTAATTTCTTGATCATGTAATTTCACTTTAGTTTGAGTACTTTCTTTAAGGTAAATATTATGCCTTTCTATATCTTCTATGAGTTCTTTATTTGGCTCAATTATATCAAAGGTAAACACTCCGAACTCAGTAATAGTTAAGAAACTTTGGTGTATGAGCTGTGTTAATTTATCAACAATATTTATTGAGCTTTGATTTATAACATCAATTGAATTGAATTTAAACCCATAATGTTGTTCTATTCTTTTTAGTTTTTTAAAATAATCTAGGAAGAAGCTAGCATCATCTTCTATTTTTTTGTCATGAGGGAAATTTAATTTGATAGAACCTAATTGAGGAGCTATAACCTTCACTTCGTTGCTTTTAGCAAAGTTATAGATTAGATTGTATACCTTTAGTTCTTCATTTGTTGTAGAAAAGTTATTGTCGTGCTTGAAGTTAAAACTTAATTTATTGGTTTCAGAACCATTACGATTGAGTTTGAAAGTGAATTTAGCTTTTGTAAAGCATGATTCTATTTGTATAAGATGTTGCGAAATATAAACAGTTATAGGTACATCTTCAACTTCAATATTTACTTCAGGAAATAAAACATCTACCTGAAGTTCCTTGACAGGTCTGCTAACAATTTGTAAGAAGGCTTCTTCTGATTCATCTATAATTTTAATATCACCTATAAAAGCTTGAAAATTATTAATTGCTTCTCTTGGTAGATGTAGTTCTCCAAACTCTTTACCATTTATAAAATTCTCAAAATTACTAATTGAGGTTTTGTCCTTATTCAAGCTAAGTGAAAATGATCCAGTAAGGTTTTTATCTATACCACTAAAACCATTAATTATATACTTATTACCAATAATTTCTAAACTAGATTTAACATTGTGAGGAGCAAGGTATTCTTTTAAAGTTTCAGCAGCTATATAGCCTTTCTTCTGATCTTGAATAATATTGTTGTTTATATTTTTTATCAAAGCATCAATAAATTCTTCAGCTTTTAAGTTTATATATTTTATTCCTTGATCTTTTAAACTTTTAACCTTAGAAGCCGAGAGATTAGGAGCTATTAAAAACTGCTCTTTCCTTAAGTATCCAATCTTTTTTTGAATGTTTTTAAAAATGCGGTTGGTATCTGAATCTTCAAGGTTGTAACCAATATAGAGGACAGATTTAGTTATAATTCTTTCTGTAATAATTGTCCATAAATAGTTTTTGTTCTGTTCTTTTATAACTTTTTTATAGTCTGATTCTGAAATAATAACAGTAGCTGGATCTGTGAGCTCACCATGAATTTTGAATAAGCGTCTTTTACCATTTCTTATAAGTGGAATTTGCTCCTGTTTATAAACCACTTCTAGTTTGTCACCATAAGCAAGTTCAAATAATCTGTCGTAATTAGTTGTAATAATATCTTTTATATGAGGAACTTTGGAAAGTTTAGAATGATACTCAATACTTGAAGGAGGCTGTTCTAAATAGAACTCTTTTAGAGTATCAATTATTAAATGTTTACTTCCTTTTAACTCTATAATTTGATCTATAAAGCTAGGTAAATCTAAATTTTGGTTAATAAAAGGCTTTTCTTCATCCATTAAAGAGTTAAATAGATGATTTTTTAATTGATAGCCTAATTTATATCCAGCGTATAAGGACATACCAGCGCCTACCCAAAGTGTTATATCTTCCCTCCTTATTTTTTCAAAAAGACTATTTAAATGCATATTGAAGTTTAAAGATATTTTTTATATATTCAAATATTATTTTATGAGATATTTCTAAATAAGTACCCCCTGCTATGCGTAGCGCTCTATGCATTTCCCGCAAAGCCCATATTCTGATTGGTGAAATGAAAATTATACTTTCAACCAATCTAAACTAAAGCAGAAGGATTACCTGTAATAATCTTACTTTCGGCTTTCGTTAGCAAATTACTGCTTATTTTGCGATAGTGCAGTTTTGCATAAGCAACCATAAATATACCTAACTCTTCTGTACATGAAATATTTACCCGGCGGCCCCACAGCGCCAAAGCGTACCTTTAAAGCAAAACTTTTCCTGGTTTTTATTTTCACCCTGCTAAACGCGGTTGTTTATGCGCAGCAAGCCACCATTATCCCCATCGAAACCCAACACAACGGCCTGGCCTTGCAGGTAGGCGCTGATAAACGGGTGGGCATTATTTACTTCGGCACGAAACTAAGCAACGCTGCCGAATACCAGTACGCACCAGCCATGTACCGCCGGGGCGATGATTATTCCGGCATCTTAAACGCTGCTTACACGCCCAGCGGCTCCCGCAATTTGGTAGAGCCCGCCATCCGGGTAACGCACGCCAATGGCAATACTTCCCTGGATTTGCAGTACGTGAGCCACCGGGTGCAAAAAACCGACGAGAATGTATCTACTACCAGCATTTTGCTCCGCGACCCGGCTTTTGCCCTGGAGGTAACCTTGTTTTACAAAGTGTATGCGCAGGAAGATGTAATAGAGCAATGGTCGGTAATTAAAAACAACGAAAAAGGCAACGTTACGCTGCATAAATTTGCCTCGGCCAACCTGTACGTGTCGGCAAATAATTACTGGCTGAAGCATTACCACGGCGACTGGGCCAAAGAAATGCAGCCCGAAGAAATACGCCTGACCTCGGGTATAAAAACCCTGGATTCGAAACTGGGCACCCGCGCCAACCTGTACCAACCGCCTACTTTTATGGTTTCGCTGGATAAACCGGCCACCGAAGACGAAGGCCGCGTCTTGTATGGTTCCGTAGAATGGACGGGTAATTTCCGGGTAGATTTAGAAGTAGATCCGCTGAATAATTTGCGCCTGATTGCCGGCATTAACCCGTTCGCCTCGGAATATACCCTGAGCAAAGGCCAGGAATTTACCACGGCCTTGTTTGTGTATACTTACTCCGATAAAGGCAAAGGCCCCGCCACCCGCAATATGCACCGCTGGGCCCGCAAATACAAAGTGATGCAAGGCAACGGCTCCCGCTTAACGCTCCTGAACAACTGGGAAGCCACTTTCTTCGATTTTAACGAACCCAAACTGGCCGAACTAATTAAAGACACCAAAAAACTGGGGGTAGATATGTTTTTGCTGGACGATGGCTGGTTTGGCAATAAATACCCGCGCAACGGCGATAATGCGGGCCTCGGCGACTGGCAGGAAAACGTTAAAAAACTACCTAACGGCATTGGCTACCTGGTAAAAGAAGCGCAGAACAACGACGTAAAATTCGGGATTTGGGTAGAACCCGAAATGGTAAACCCGAAAAGTGAATTGTACGAAAAACACCCGGAATGGGTAATCCGGGAACCAAACCGCCCCGAACACCTGTACCGCAACCAGTTGGTGCTGGACCTGAGCAACCCCAAAGTGCAGGATTTTGTATTTGGCGTGCTGGATAATATCCTGACCCAAAACCCGAACGTGGCTTTCTTTAAATGGGATTGCAACGCCGTTATTTACAACGCCCATTCTGCCTTTCTCAAAAATAAACAAACCCATTTGTACGTCGATTACGTGCGCGGATTATACAAAGTATTGGCACGGTTCCGGGCCAAATACCCCGATTTGCCCATGATGCTGTGTTCCGGCGGCGGGGGCCGCGTAGATTACGCCGCCTTACAATACTTTACTGAGTTCTGGCTCTCCGACAACACCGACCCGCTGGAACGCATCTTTATTCAATGGGAGTACTCTTACTTCTTCCCGGCCATTACCCACGACAACCACGTAACCGACTGGGGCAAGCAACCTTTAAAATTCCGGACCGACGTAGCCATGATGGGTAAACTGGGCTTTGATATTGTGGTCAGCCACCTGAAACCCGAAGATTTGAAATTTAGCCAGGACGCCGTTAGCACCTATAAAGCCATCAGCAGTGTGGTGTGGCACGGCGATTTATACCGTTTAGCCAGCCCCCGCGAGAACGACTTTGCTTCTTTGATGTACGTAAACGAAGAACAAAACCGGGCCATCATGTTCAACTACCTAGTATCAAACCGTTATGGTGCCGGCACCTTATCCCCTATTAAGCTCAATGGCTTGCGCCCGGATAAAAAATACCAGGTAAAAGAAATAAACCTGTACCCCGGTACCAAATCTGCCATTACCGGCGAAACTACCTATTCCGGCAATTACCTCATGACCATCGGCTTTAACCCCAACGTAAACGCCCGCCGGACCAGTGTTATTCTGGAAGTAACCGAGGTTCGGTAGTTCTATATTTACCCGTGTTATAAACGTATAAAATCCGTTTATAACACGGGTATTTTGTGCCTCTGATTACGTTTATCCTGCTATATTGGTGGGATAAAAGCCAGTGGTGCTTATATAAACAAGTTACCTGCAAGCAATAATTTATGAAACCATTAGAAAAGCTAAAGTCAATACTTGGGCATGAGTATGAATCCGAAGACGGGGAGTTATATAAAGTAAACCTCTTAAGTGGAATGTCAGAACAGGAGATTGACGAATTCAAGAAATTACTTCCTGATAACTTTCTTCCAGTGGAAGTGGAAGAATTGCTAAAGTTCAGCAGGGGCTTTGAGTTCTATGGACTTGAGGAGGTAAGGTTCGATTCATTCGGCGATTTCGGCTTTGAGGAAATGTTTCCTTATTCAGTTCAGCTTGCAGGCGACGGATTCGGTAATTTCTGGATATTAGACGTGGACTCAAAAGGCGACTGGGGCAAAGTGTATTATGTTTGTCACGACCCTGCTGTAGTTGTTAAACATTCCCAGAGCTTATCTGAATTCATAGGGCACGTGGATGACTTCGGAAAGAAAGGCAGTGATTCACATCTAGATACCATACACGAAAAAACTGTGATGGATATTTGGACAAGCAAGGTCGGGATTATGGAAAAAAATGAACGAGACTATAACTTTCCCAATAACATTAAAGATCAGCTTCCTGAGATGTTCCTGGTTGCGGACTTAGAACATGAACCTATAAAAACAGGATTTGCGTGGGGAAAATATGGGGCAAACTCAAAAATCATCAGAGTCGGAGATAAACCCATTTGGGTAGTTGAGAAAAAGATTAAACAGGGGTTTTTAGCCCGCCTATTTAACAGAAATTAAAAAAGCCAGCAGGTAACAAGGTATAAAAGTCAGCTTCGGCCGATGGCCTCGCCGTCGTTTGTACAAGCCGTTAAGCTTAATTTTAATAAATGAAAGATACAGAGAATTATTTACCACCGTCTTCTAATGAAGATGTTGTTGTTTTTACTTCCACAGATAGAGAAGTAGAGTTTCAAGTAGTTCTTGATGGGGAACAAGATACTGTTTGGGCAACTCAACAGCAGATGACAGAGCTATTTGGCAAAGCGAGAAGAACAGTTGGAGAACATATTCAGAACTTATATGCTGAAGGTGAACTTGAAGAAGGTTCAACTAGGCGGGATTTCCGCCTAGTTCAAAAAGAAGGTAGTAGAGACATAGCTCGTACAGTAACTCACTTCAATTTAGATGTAATCATCTCAGTTGGATATAGAGTAAAATCAAAAAATGGCATAGAATTTCGTAAATGGGCCACCAAGCGCCTCAAAGAGTATTTAGTAAAGGGATATTCAATAAACACCGAACTGCTTTCTAAGCAGAAAAAACAGATTGAGGAACTTGAAACTACTATAGACAATCTATATCAAGAGTTTCATAAAGGACAGCAGGTACTAACCGAAGGCTTTCTATCAATAATAACAAGGCACTCTAAATCATTTGAGTTACTCAATAAGTACGATAATTTGTTTGGTTTCTGGAGCAGAATAACTACAATTTGAGTCAGGTAAACAAAGAACAGAAAATAAATAATAATGCATTAGTTGCTTTGGCATTGGCAGTTGCTCAAAGTTTACCTGAACAGAGAGAAACAATAATAAAGCTTATAATAAATCTGATAAAAAACTAAGCCTAACAACACCAAAAAAAGCATTAAAACACTTTTTAGTCCAATCGTTAGCTTCTATTACAAAAATCAAATAAATACCAACAGATAGATTAAACTAAATACATGCCATCGAATATTTCGACAATTAAAATAGCTGCTTCTACTCAAAGCGTTTGGGATACAATTACTAAATCAGAACTGGTAAAGTTGTGGCAATACGGAAGTGACTTATTGACAACTTGGGAAGTAGGGAGCGACATAAAATTTAGAACCGAATGGGAAGGTAAAGTATTTGAACAATGGGGAAAAGTTTTAGAAGTGAAGCCAAATCATTTAGTAAGGTATAGTTTGTTTGCTCCCAGACCAGGCCTTGAAGACAAACCCGAAAATTATTTTGTAATGAACTACATTTTGACCGATGAAAACGGACAGACAAAATTGGAGATAATACAGGAAGATAATAGGCCCAACGCAAGGCAAGAAGAACCACAAGGTGAGGAAAACCCAATCTTACAATCTTTAAAGAAAGTTGCAGAAGCTATCTAAAAAACAATGATCCGCTAACAACGGCTATTCGGCAGTTGGGTTTATCTAAGCCGACGTTCATTGCTGCCTGCAAGCTGTCACCCACTCGACATATTCTGGAGACTATCTCCCAGCCGGCTCCATAACCTATAGCTTTAAACCAACATTAATTAAGAATCGCACTTTATCCTGATCAAAAAAATAAGATATTCTAATCAATTAAACCGGTCATTATGTAGAATTCGAAGAATTCCGGAAGAATTTAACCACTAGGTAGCTGATTAAATTCTTCTGGCATGACCGGGTTGGGGTGGATTTACGTTGAATTATTTATAAGCGCTTTATATATTTCATGGGGGTTTTGACACAAACTTGATGAAAGACAACTTCTCTACCAACTCTGATTTGTATTTACAGTATAGACCAGATTATCCGGAAGATTTTTTTGGGTATTTAAAAGCAATTCGACCTGATGCGGAGAATGTCTGGGATTGTGGCACTGGCAATGGGCAGGTTGCCCAAAGAATAGCCAGGTTATATAAAAATATATTTGCCAGTGACATGAGCCAATCTCAATTGGATAATGCCATTAGGTTAAATAATATATATTATTCTGTTCAACCAGCAGAAAAGACCAGTTTCCCTTCCGATTTTTTTGACCTGATTGTGGTAGCCCAAGCCGTACATTGGTTTGACTTCGACAAATTTTATCTGGAAGTAAACCGCACCGCCAAGCCTAATGCTTTATTAGTGATTATGGGCTATGGCCGACTTAAAATTTCGGATGAAGTAGATACTGTAATAGACAACTTTTACCTAAATATCATAGGAAGCCACTGGGACAAAGAAAGAAAATACATCGACGAAAATTATCAAACCATCCCCTTCCCCTTTGAAGAGCTACCGGTGCCGGAATTTAAGAATGTGTATGAATGGACATTCGACCATCTAATCGGGTACTTAGGAACCTGGTCGGCGGTTAAGCATTATATAAAAGATAAAGGCACTAATCCACTAGACTTAATTTACAAAGACCTAAAACGTACCTGGGGCCAGTAGAAAAAAGAAAGATAAACTTTCCCCTGTTACTTAGAATAGGAAAAGTAAAGAACCAGGGCTAACCACACCTTAAAAGCATTCAACTGCTTTTTAGCCCTAACCCTTTAGGCAGCATCTAAGAAAGTCGCCAAATTTAGAAGAAAATCAAAAATTTACTAACTTGACAATCAAACAAAAAGGAAATAGGATTAGAAGCGATAAAACTTGAGCTAATTGCATGGTTGACAAAATTAGAAGATGAGGAGACTATTGAATAATTAAAAGTTGTTAAAGATTCTAAATCAGAGAACGATTGGTGGGAAGATTTAACTCCTGAGCAAAAAAACAAAGTTGAAAGCGGACTAAAAGATATCGACGAAGGCAGAGTAGCTTCTCATGAAAAAGTTAAAAAACGTTTTGGATTATAGATTACAAAATTTCATGGACAGACGAAGCCATTAGAAACTTAGAACAAATCCTCAACTATATTGCCACTAACTGGACCGACAAAAAAGTCAATACATTTAAAATTAAGCTTTCTGCACAACTAAATATTATAAGCAAGTTTCCGAATATCTTTACGGTAGGTGCAACTTTAGAAGCGGATACAATGCGGGTTCTAATCAATCGGACTGTAAGAGAGTTAATTAACCTAAGTGAATTGACAGGTATGAAAAAGCCGGATTCAGGCTTCTGGAAAAACCTCTGGGCAACTCCGGGCACTTTACCTGCACCCTTTGGATGATAAAGGATTTATAAACAATAAACGCGCATAGCAGGTTATCGGCACGTTGATAGAGTACAAGTTTAGCTACCAAGTTAACTTTATTTTGCTTAACTCTGTAATCTTTTACGTGTCGATCTTATTCATAGCCTTCACCTAAATGGGGGGTTACATTGCCCAGAATTTTCTATCTGTATTAAGGCTTTCTATTTCGATTGGCAAAAATATACAGAGATCCTGCCTGGTAACCTAAACCATAACATGATCTCTTTTTATTATTTGAACTCCCTGGTTTTAAACAAACTAGCTATTTATTATTATATCAAAATAAATTAGGCATTTACTATATATATTTTGTGAAATTAAATATTATTAATATATATTAGCAATTATATATTAATAATACTATACATTGAAAACTCCTATTAAATCAGGTTTCCCGACAGCAATCAGGTGGGTGTCTGGTATTGGTTTATTTATCTTTATCTTCTTTGTATCTGCAAAGGTTTCTGTAGCCCAAACACATAGTTTTACCATTGATTTTAATACCTTAAAAAAGGATGTTTCCTCTCATCCTATAGGTATAAATATGGACTATCTGGTAGATGATGATACATATGACCCTCTGGTTCGGACTACCTCTACTACGGATGCTTTAATAAACATGGGGGTTAATTTTCTTCGGTTTCCCGGGGGCGAAAAATCAGATAATTATATCTGGAGTCAGGATTATCAAACGGCCAATCATACCTTGGCTTTATCCGGAAAATGCAACTTCCCTAACTCCGAACCCGAATTTACTGTGGATGGTAAAACTTTAAAAAACGAGACGCTGGATTTCGACGAATTTTTGCAAATAGTAAAGGCAACCGGAACAACACCTTTAATTGTAGTAAATGGCGATGGCCATCATCAGGTTAATGATAATTGTGATATACAATTAAAAAATAATCTTTCCAGAGAATATTTAGTAGAAGTGGCCCGGCAATGGGTTCGTTATGCCAAGAACAATTACGAAAACAATAATGGCGCAAAAATAAAATACTGGATGATTGGCAATGAGTCGTGGGGAGCGACCACAGGCACCCAATATGCCGAAGACATTATTGCCTTTGCTACGGCCATGAAGGCCGAAGACCCGGAAATAAAAATTGTAGTAAACGGCAAAATAATGACCGAGAACAATGGAAGATCCTGGTGGCAAAATGTATTAACCAATTCAGAAGCGGCTAAATTAATAGATTATTTAGGAATAAGCGTTTTTCCGGTTTATAACTGGATAGGTGGTTATAATGATTATTTAAATCCTTTAACCAGAAAGGACCCCAAGTCTCCTACTAATACCAAGGCGGTTAATCTCACAAAAGAATTTACAAATGAAATTATCACTGCTCAGAAAGCCATTACCAGTTATTCGGTCAATAAAAATATTAGAATAATTGTCTCCGAAACAAACTCCATAGATTGGGGGCCTTTTTTCGAAAATGGAAATGGTTGGCTAAATTTTAACAATGATTTAGCCCATGCTTTGGTAGCTTTCGATATCATCGGCAGGCAATTAACCAATGAGAAAGTAGACCTCAATTTCTTCTGGAACACCAGGTATTATAACTATAACGGGACTGCTTATCCCTACGGTAAAACGCTGCCGGTGCAAAATGCCCTTAAAAGTAACGGTGAATTTCAGGCTAACGGCTTAGCTTTATCTTTGTGGGGAAATTTTTTACTCGATAAAGTAGATACAATTAGCTTATCTAACAAAGCTCCCATAGTTGTGTACGCTTCTTCAAATGATCTACAACAAAATGTAATTCTGATTAATAAAGATCATACCGAACAAAGTATTGATCTTACACTTAATAATACCACTTACACCGGTGCTGCTAAAACCTTTGTATTTAAAAGTTTAGAACCCACCGGCGATTTAAGGATCAACGATACCAATCCATCTTTTAAAGAATATGCAGCTATCGAACCAATTTCTAATTCTAATGTCGCCGGCAAAACAACTACTTCCAATTATAGCTTTAAAGTTGATCCCACTTCTATAACTATTTTGCAAATTAGTAAACCCTATGTTTCATTACCGGTTGAACTACTAAACTTCAGGGCTACCCAGCAAGGAAAACAGGTAAAACTTTCCTGGCAAACAGCATCCGAGAAAGACAATACCGGCTTTGAGGTGCAGGTTTCATCTGATGCTAAAACCTTTCGCCGGTTAGCTTTTATAAGTTCACTCACCAAAGGAAATTCAAACCAACTAACGTCTTATTCCTATACCGACCTCGAAAATAATAAAAATGGCATTCGTTATTACCGTTTAAAACAAACAGATTTTAATGGCCAGGAAGCGTTCTCCGATATTAAAGCCGTAAAATCCGCTGTACTGCCCCAATTAGTAAAAGTGTATCCGAACCCGGCAGAGAATATTTTTGATATTAATTTTATCTCAACGGCTGAAAACTTCTTAAACTTAGAAATAACAGACGCATTTGGAAAAATCATTCTGTCTAAACAAGTTCCGGTAACTGCCGGTGAAAACAGTATTAAGGTACCATTCGGAAATGCGTATGCTCCGGGAATTTATATATTAAGGGTTATTTCTGATGAAATACAGAAAAGCATTAAACTTGTAAAAAAGTAATAATACAACTTCGTATTAACAATATTCCCTAGCAAACTCAAAGCTTAAACTGACTACCCTTATCAAATCAAAATCCGCCCTTCTGTAGAATTCGAAGAATTCCAGAAGAATCTTCTGATTAGGTAAGTCCTAAGATTCATACAGAAGGACGGGGTTGGGCGGTTTGGCTATGAAACCATTATTTACTATTTTGTATTATAAGTAAGCGTTAAACCTGGGTAGAGTTTTAGTTGATTTTCAGACGGACGCAATCGGCTATGACGAAGATATCAGCGCATACGCTAACCTTTAAGCTGGTGTAATATCATTTAAAAAAAGAATCCCGGTTACAGCAATATAACCGGGATTTCCCTATAAAGTAGGCATGCACCAGAGTTGCCACGGCCAAAGGTGCTTGCATATTCCCCAGATGACGGATTTAGTAGCGCCGCCCTTTTCCAAGCCCGAAAAATTACTGAAAATGGTGACAGACTTGGAATTAATAGATTTAGGCTGGAAAGATGAATGCTGCGGTTTTGGCGGTACTTTCTGTGTAACCGAAGAAGCTATCAGTGCCAAGATGGGGAAAGACCGGGTAAAAGATCACCTCACCTGCTACACGGCGCTGAATATATTACGATTACGGGTGCTGATATGAGTTGTCTGATGCACCTGGAAGGTATTCTGCGTCGGCAAAAAAGTAAAGTTCAGGTAAAACACATTGCTGAAATACTAAATACGAATGCCCAAACCGCCGGCAGAATCTTTTCATGATTGGTATAAAAAAACCAAAACCAGCCAAATGGCCAGTAGCAGAGACATTATATTAAAAGCAGTTAAGCAAAATCAACCACCTGCTACCGGACTGCCCGTCATCCAAAATTATGCGCAACCTTTTACGGATGTGGTGCAAAAATTTACGGATGTAATATATACGATTGGGGGCGAAGTACACCGGGTAAGTTCCTACGCGGAAATCAGTAGTTTCTTGAAAAGAGCTTTCGATGGTAAAAGCATATTTTCTGCTTCCCGGGAGATTAACGAAATTATAGTGAAAGGTATTGATTGTTCAAATGCGCACGCTTTTGCTGACCTAGAGTTAGCTGTAGTAACAGCTTCTTTGGCGGTGGCCGAAAATGGCGCCGGCTGGATTACGGAAGATATGGTAAGGAAAGAGTGTTACCTTTTATTGCCCAGCATTTAGCTTTTGTAATTCGGCCGGAAGCTATTGTACCTACCATGCAGGAAGCCTATGACCGGATTGGAACTGTTGATTATGGTTTTGGCACTTTTAAAGCTGGCCCCTCCAAAACCGCTGATATCGAACAGTCATTGGTATTGGGAGCCCATGGCCCTAAAAGTTTACTGGTTTATATAATGGTACAAGAATAAAGACGGACTGTTTAACTTTAAAGCAATTGTACTTTCTACTACACTTTCGGAAAAATTTAATAAAAGGGCTGTTCCAAATAAAATTAAACCCAAACTACTGTTTAGCCATCTCCATTGCATAAAGCTATGCTTTAACCTGACCTTATAAAAGCAAGGCCAACGATTTAAGTAAAATTGCCAGCAAAATATGGGATGAGTAAACTCAGGAGCTTAAAAAAATAATACTTAAACTAACCACGTGAAAGTGCCTACAACCAGCAGCAACCATTTTTTACGTAATAAATCTTTCATAAACTGACTGGCCTTTCTTATTTGCACTTCCACCGTGCGGAGTGAAAGTTACAGCTCTTTTGCTATTTCAGCATACTTTTTATTTTCGAAGCGGTGCATTATATATACTTTGCGGCGTTGCGGTGGCAGATCGTTTATGGCGGTTTCTACCTCCTGGTATAGTCCAAAAGCTTGTTTAATAAAAAATTTAACATTAATGACAGTAACCTCTTTTAATGGCTCAAATAAAGGCTCACCACGCGTCCTCGCTAGTGACCGCTCAGCTATTAGCTATTGTGAGTATCTTCGAAAAGTCATTTACTTGATGGTTTAAGCTGGTCAAACGCCAGTTACATAAACAATGGCACGAGCATTCCTGCCCGTGCCATTGTTTATTTGAACAGAACTAAAAAGGCCTGTCTTCCAAGAGAGATAATGGCAATTATTTTATGAAAGTTCTATTCATTTGGGGGATAAGTTCCATCATAAACAGAACCAGTTAGAAGTTGATAATAAGACTTAACATGTAAACTTTCCTGAATTTAGAGATACTTAAGTTTAAAAGAATCTCCATACTACCGATCCTCTTTATCTACCATTTTCTTACTGGCCTCATCGTAACGGTCGCCGGTATTGGGGTATTTAGCCAGGAGGTCTTCAATTTGCTGCAAGTGTTGCGCGGATAAGGTTACCTCTACACTACCGGCATTATCGGTTATTTTTCCCCGTTTTTTGGTGCCGGGTATCGGAATAATATTATCGCCCTGGGCCAGCACCCAGGCTAAAGCAAGTTGAGCCGGGGAGCAACCTATTTGGGCAGCCAGCTGAGCAAAACCCGCTGCTAGTTGCTGGTTGTTATCCTGGTATTCCGGTTGGTAGCGGGGCAGTTTTTTACGGAAATCATTATCCGGCAGTTCGCTTAAATTTAAGGTATTGGTCATTAAACCGCGGGCCAAGGGACTAAACGGCACAAAGGCAATACCTAACTCTTTACAAGCCGGCAGCACATTTTGCTCTACATCGCGGGTTAATAAAGAATATTCGCTTTGCACCGCACTTATCGGATGTACGGCGTGCGCTTTTTTAATAGAACTGACCGAAGCTTCAGATAAGCCCAGGTAACGTACTTTGCCTTCTTTTACCAATTCGGCCATGCCGCCCACCATTTCCTCTACCGGCACATTGGGGTCGATGCGGTGCGCATAATATAGGTCAATGGTGTCGATACGCAGCCGTTTTAAGCTGGCCTCCACCGCTTTTTTCAGGTAAGCCGGCGAGCCGTTAAACATCATACCATTACCATCCGGAGTTTGCGTAAACCCGAACTTAGTGGCAATAAATATTTTGTCGCGGTTAGAAACCAATACTTTGGAGATCAGTTCTTCATTTTTGCCATTGCCGTACACATCGGCGGTGTCCCAGAAGTTAATACCTAAATTTAAAGCCAGATGCAGGGTTGCGATCGATTCTTCATCGTTGGGCACACCGTAAGCATGGCTCATACTCATACAGCCCAGACCTACGGCCGAAAGCTGCTCATTATTGCCAAATTTTCTGTATTTCATGTGAGTAATTTTATTAATTAAATAAAAAAGACGATAAACCTAATTACCATTTTAAACTTGAGCTTGTTATTTAACCACGTAGCAAAACACTAACAGCTAACTGCTATCTGCTAAACGCTAAACGCTAATTACTATCAGCTAAACGCCAAAATTACGGTTGCAACCGGTTAGCGAAAAACGCCAGGGTAGTGGCCCAGGCTTCTTTAGCAGCCAACGGCTGGTAACTTCCTCTTTCATCGCAATGAAAACCGTGGTCGGCATAAGATATAACCGTGTTGATATAATCTTTTCCGACGGCCTTTACAGCATTAACAATGGTATCAATTTTTTCCTGCGGAATATGTTTATCCTGGCCGCCCCAGAAAAACAAATGCGGCGCGTGCATGTTCACCGCTTCGTTGGCCAATGTATCCAGTCCGCCTCCGTAATAAGATACAGCTGCGGCTAATGGTAATACGGTATTCGCCACAAAAGAAACCCGCCCGCCCAGGCAAAAACCGATGCTACCGGTTTTTTCGTGGTTTATATTTTCCTGTTGCTGCAGCCAGGCATAAGCCGCTTTTAAATCAGCGGCCAGCCCTTTTTTGGTGATAGCCTGGTAGTGGGGCATCGCCGCCGCAAAATTTGTATAGTCGATTTCAATGCGTTTGGCTGTACGATGGAACAAGTCGGGCGCTATTACAGCGTAACCTTCTTTACAAAGGCGTTCCGCTATATTACGGATATGATTGTTTACCCCAAAAGCTTCCTGTAACAGAATAATGGCCGGGAAATCGCCCTCTCCTTCTGGCAAAGCAATGTAAGCATCTATTTCGGTGCCGTCGGAGACCGGAAGTGTTATAAAATCATGGTTGTTCATGTTGTAATTTAGGTTATTTGTTATTTTTTCTTTTCCAGGGTACTTTTTTTGATATGCGGCTCTCCAAAACTCAGGTATCTAAATTATTCCGCCGATTTTACGATAACTACGGCAACCACCGGGCTAGCCTTAATTGCTTGTGGTACGATGGATTGATTCCGTTGCTGCGTTTCATTGTTCTCCGGGTTAGAAACGCTTTTTGAAGCTTTAAACCGGTGCTTGCAGCTATACAGTTTCTAAGTATAAGATTGCACAAGTGTAATCAGTTCTTCCTGCACGGATTGGGTGGCATTGGCATCATACCAGGCTTGTGCTTGGGGAATAATTTCCTTCAATGTCAGTCCGTCTTCTTTCCAGCGCTTCATCAAGGTTTGTAAACCGGCCGGCCGTGGCCCCCAGGTGGCAAGAACTTGCCAATCTTTGCTCAAAACAATTAATTTAGGTATAGAACGGCCACCATCAGTGAGGTGGGCATCCATTAATTCCAGATTACTATCCCGCAGTAACAGGCGCAGTTTTACTTTTTCCGGCATGGCTTTTTCAATAGCCGCCAGCATAGGAACATTAAAGGCTGCATCACCGCACCATCCTTCCGTAAGCACCAGCCAGATAGCCGGAGGGGCTGCCTGTAACGTAGCTTTTAGTTTATCAGAAACTTGATAGATAGTATCAAACTGATCCATCAGGGTTATATTTTTCTGGGTGAACGGCCGCATTTTTTCGGCACTTTCATCTTTAGGCGGTTGCGTTATTTCGTCGTTGAGGTGCTGCCGGTAAGCATTATAGGTAAAAGCATTATTTATAAGTTCCTGGTTATAGGGGAAAGCCATAGCGGAAATTTGATTATTAATTACTTGTACATACACATTACTACGGGTAGCTTGCGCGTAAGGACAAATCAATTAAGCTTTATTTATAAATTCTGCGGCTTTGGCTTTGTCGATACCAGCTACTTTAATTGCTAAACGATTGTATTAAAAGCGATAAGCATCTCTACCCATACAATGGCAAGCTAATCTCCCAACTGATAAAGCAAATCTCTACCGGACCAGAAACGAAAGGGCGACTTAAACTTTGCTCACCATACGTCCGGGATTGTTAATCCCGGACAGCTTGCGGCAGTGCCGCCTGGGTGGCGAGTACCGGCAGCCAGGAAAACTGCTGGCAAAGCCGGCGCATGTTCTCCGGCATTTGCGCCTTTATCTCCACTATGTCATCGGTAAACGGATGTTCAAACCTTAGGGCCGCGGCATGCAGCAACAGGCAAGAACTATCAAGTCTCTCCAGAAACATGCGGTTATGGCGCCAATCTCCGTGTTTCTTGTCCCCGATAACATAATGCCGAAGGTGGGCAAAATGCTTACGTATCTGGTGCATGCGCCCGGTTTCCGGTTTTATTTTCACTAAACTATAGCGGGCCGTCTGGTAGGGGCCAACGGGTATAGGCAGTTCCACGGTGGCGAGCCGGGTATAATGGGTAATAGCCTCCTGCGCCTCTTTATGCTGGTGGTCTTTGTCGGGCCGGATGGGGCTGTCGATGGTGCCTTCCTTCGGGGCGTATCCCCGCACAATGGCGAAATACGTTTTATCCGGCTGACGCTCCGTAAAGGCTTGGACCAGGGGAGCCGCTGCAGCCGGTGTTTTGGCAAAAAGCAGTACCCCGGACGTTCCCCGGTCGAGGCGGTGCAGGGGATACAACCGGTAACCCAATTGGTCGCGCAGCAACTGCAAGGCAAACTCTTTTTTTTCCTCGGCTATGCGCGTGCGGTGTACCAGTAAGCCATTCGGCTTGTTAATGGCTACATACTCCGCGTCTTCATATATAATCTCCAGCACGTTTATTTAGCTTATTCGGGCGGCAAAATACACAAAATTGTTTTTCCGGAGCTGAAGTCAAATGTAAATCCGCTAAGAAATACTGCCATACACATGTCTCATCAGGCCAAAAGTATATTGGGGTTAGTTTTTATTTAATCTGTTTTTTAGAGTAGGGAAAGGCTCAATTAGAATTGCCGCCGCAAAAGTTTTTAGCTTGCCCGTAATTGCTTTCCATCTTCTCTCCCAACTATAAATTTATAATCTTTAGTATATTTAACCGGCAAAACCGAATATCACGCAACAGCTTTCCGGTAAATTAACATGAAAAAACACTTCCTCTGGGCTGGTTTCCTGCCGGCGTTCTTTCTTTTATTAACTTCTGCCGCTTTTGGCCAGCAGGGCAACGGCATTATTTTAACCGACCAGGATTACGCGCGCGCCGAAAAATTTATGAGCTACAATACCGGGCCGCTGGTGGACCGCAGCAGTATACGCCCTAACTGGCTGCCGAACGGCCAATTCTGGTACCGGGTTTTAACGGCGCAGGGAAGCGAATTTATGCTGGTAAACCCGGCTACAGCGACGCGAACGCCCGCTTTTAACCACCAGAAACTAGGTGCTTCTCTTTCCAAAGCCGCGGGGGTAAACTATACCGCCCATCGTCTGCCGTTCCAAACCGTTCGTTTTTCACCAAATGGTAAAATTATCTTTTTTTCCGCCGCCCAAAAGAATTGGCAGGCCGATCTTAAAACGTATAAGGTTACGACGGCGCCATCAGCAAGCGATCCGGACCGGCTAAGCCGCCCGAACGAAATTTTATCGCCGGATGGCAAGAAAGCTGCTTTTATCCGGAATTTTAATTTGTGGGTGCGCAATATCTTCACCAATAAAGAAACCCAACTCACAACCGATGGGGTGCAGGATTTTGGTTATGCGACGGATAATGCCGGCTGGCGAAAAAGTGACCGGCCCATCCTGCTTTGGTCGCCGGATTCCCGCAAAATAGCGACTTACAAGCAAGACCAGCGAAAGGTGAGCGACATGTATTTGGTTACGACGAACGTGGGCAAACCGCATCTGCAATCCTGGAAATATCCGATCCCCGGCGACAAAGATATTATTACCATCCAGCGGGTTATTATTGAAGTAAACAATCCCAAAGTCATACCGTTGCAAGTACAGCCCGACCCGCGCCGGGGTACGCTCTGCGACGATATTTCGTGTGGCGGCACCGGTTTCGATGATGTGGAATGGAACGAGGACGCTTCAGAATTAGCTTTTGTTTCTACTTCGCGCGATCATAAACAGGAAAAGTTCCGGCTAGCCAATGCGGCCTCCGGGGCCATCCGGGAAGTTTTTACCGAAACAGTAACCACCCAGTTCGAGTCCGGCCAGGGCAGCATTAACTGGCATTACCTACCTGCTTCCAAAGAAGTGATCTGGTATTCGGAACGCGACAACTGGGGGCATTTATATTTGTATGATGCGGCCACCGGGAAAGTAAAAAACCAAATTACCAAAGGCGAATGGCTGGTTACCGAACTGCTTGAAGTAGACCAGAAAAACCGGCTGTTGTATTTTTTAGCCGTAGGCCGGGAGCCCGGAGAAAACCCGTATTTCACCCATCTTTACCGCGTCGGATTCGACGGAAAAAACCTTACCTTACTCACCCCCGAACCGGGCAATCATCAAATCACGTTATCACCGGCCAAAAATTATTTTATTGATAGTTATTCTAAACCGGACGTTCCGCCGGTAACGGTTTTACGCCATCTGAACGGAAAACTAATTCTAAATCTGGAGAAGACTGATGTTTCGCGCCTAAGGGCTATTGGCTGGCAAGCCCCCACTCCTATTACCGTGAAAGCGCACGACGGGCAGACCGACCTGTACGGTTTAATGTTCACTCCCACCAACCTCGACCCGAAAAAGAAATACCCGATTATCAATTACATTTATCCGGGACCGCAGGGCGGCAGTGTAGGTAGCTGGGCTTTTTCTGCTTCCCGGGTTGATAACCAGGCACTGGCCGAATTAGGATTTATAGTGGTAGCCATTGAGGGAACCTGCAACCCGTTGCGCTCTAAAGCCTTTCATGATCAGTGCTACGGCAATATCGCTGAGAACACCTTACCCGACCAGATTACCGGCATGCAGCAGCTGGCGCGGAAATACCCTTATATTGATATTAACCGGGTTGGCATCTGGGGCCACTCGGGCGGCGGCTTTGCTACCGCAGCAGCCATGTTCCGCTACCCTGATTTTTTTAAAGTAGGCATTTCGGAATCCGGCAACCACGATAACCGCAATTACGAAGATGACTGGGGCGAACGCTACATTGGTTTGCTGGCGCCGCAGGAAGACGGCAAAACAAATTACGAAGCTCAGGCTAACCAAGTTTACGCCCAAAATCTGAAAGGAAAATTATTGCTGGCCCACGGCTTGCTCGACGACAACGTGCCGCCCTATAACACCATGCTGGTAGTAGATGCCTTAACCAAAGCCAATAAAGATTATGATTTAATGGTATTTCCGAATAGCCGGCACGGGTACGGCGAGTTTACATATTATATGACCCGTCGCCGCTGGGATTATTTTGTCCGGCATTTAATGGGGGCCACGCCGCCGCACGAGTACGAGTTAAAAGCAAAACCCGACCCGCGTAATTCGGTAAAGTAAATGCAAATAAGAACTTATGCTGATATCGGAAGATAATATATTTTGATAAGAGTAAGACAAAATAGCTTTATATTTCTGAAATACTATCGCTCTATTTTAGTTTTTGATAATTAAGTGATGTAACGCAAGAAAGAGAAGCATATTAATTTTAACTTTCTTGAGCCCACTCTTGTCATCCTGGAAGGATCTATTTTGCAGTAAACCAAATAGATCCTTCCAGGATGACAAGAGTGGGCTCATCTAATTCTACTTATTCTTTGTTTTGCGTAACACCAATTATTAATTATTTAAGGTGCATTTAGCTTGATACTTGCGTCTTACTACTTGTGCCTATAAACCTCCTTTCCGGGTGGGCTTCACCGGAGCTGGCCAGTTGGCAGGTGCTCCGGTTCTGGCATCAGTAGGTAAAATACTTTTCTCGCGGGAGGTTTTAGTTGGGTCTTCACTGGCCATATAAGCCAGGATTGCCGTTAGAATCGCGTTGCTCCGTACATCATCAAACACAATTTTGTCGTAGGTATCGCGGTTGGTGTGCCAGGTGTAGGTGCCGTACGACCAGTTTAAAGAGCTTAAGGAGAAAGCGGGTGCTCCGGCAGCTACAAAAGAGGCAAAATCGGAACCACCGGTGCCGGGTCGGCCGGGAAAACTGGTTTCGATCTGCGACCGGATATTTTCCGGTACTTTGGTTAACCAGCGCCCTAAATAATCATACGCATTTAAAAAACCCTGCCCCGAAAGATTTACTACCCGGCCCGTGCCGTTATCCTGGTTAAATACCGCCTGAATATTCTGGACAATTTCCGGATGATCTTCTACAAAAGCACGCGAACCATTTAATCCTTGTTCTTCACTGCCCCAGTGGCCCACTAAAATAGTACGCTTGGGGTTGGGGTATACTTTCTTCAGTATGCGCAAGGCTTCCATCATGGTTAAAGTACCGGTACCGTTATCGGTAGCGCCCGTGCCGCCATCCCACGAATCGAAGTGGGCCGATAAAATAACGTATTCGTTGGGTTTCTCCGTCCCTTTTATTTCCGCAATAGTATTAAAATTGGGCACGACGCCTCTTTCTTTCGATTCGGTACGCACCGTGATTTTGGGTTTATGCCCCGATTCAGTTAACCGGTAAAGCAGGCCGTAATCTTCCAGGGCAATATCCACGGCAGGTATTTTTTTGGTGTAGGCACTGAATATCTTGTTTACCCCAAAGCCGTTCGACCAGTTAGATGCCACAATACCAGCTGCACCCGCTTTTTCCAGGGCTACGGGTAAAGTACGCGCGGTATGGCCGGTATTACTAAGGCGTTTCCGCCAGGCCTCAGTTTGTTCTGTTCGCACTGCTTTCATTTTCTCGAACGACTCGGTGGTGGCAAATTCCTTCCAGTTGTATTCGGGCCGACCGCTAGGCTGGTTCATCGATACCAGAACAAATTTTCCTTTTACGGCCGGCAACCATTTCTGAAAAGCCACCGAATCGGCTACCTCCGGAATAATTATTGTTTCAGCCGTAACTGCTTTTTTCATATTGGGGCTCCAGGCCAACTGCATGCCTTCCAACGTTTTCGTGCGCGGATATACCATATCAATATGCGACTTGCCTCTTTCCCAGCCGCGCCATTCTCCCCATTTTTCGTTGCGGGCCGTAATGCCCCAATTGGTATACTTTGCCACTGCCCAATCGTTGGCTTGTTTCATTTGCGGGGTGCCCACCAAGCGCGGCCCGATCACATCCATTAATTCGTGGGCCAGCTTTTCTAATTGTGAATTCTGAGTAGCTTCCTGTACAATATTATCTACAATTGGGTCTTTGGTTTGCGCAAAAACCAAGCTTCCGGATAACAGAAAAGAAAGGCAGAGTAACTGGGAGATTATTTTCATATAAATGAATATGGGATAATGATATTGGAATCTACAGCTTAACTAAAAATCGGTAACTGCCGTCTCATTCTTCCGAAGCAACGCATACAGCTAAAATTAATTTGTTTTGATAGTTGGATAATAAGGTTACCAATATGCGGGAATCATTTTACCAAATAGATGTATGTTATTTACTGTTTTGCAGCTACTTTGTTGATAAACCTTACTCACCGGGATGATAGGTTTTTTCGGCATTTTTCTGAACATCCTCTTTATAGAACAAAACTTCTTTAAACTGACCTTTGGTATACATCAGGGCCTGATCGTCGAAATGCTTAGAAGTTGGATCGCCGCTATTACCGCCGGCCAGCAACGATTTAGCTTTTATTTTTTCACCAAACTCTACGGCACAAACAAAGCTATTGCCATTGTACCCGTAGCGCTTATTGGTATCCGAGTAGGTACGGCTAACAAAAGAAGGTAAACAGCCCCAGGTAGAAGCCGCAAAACCACTGGGCAGGCTGGGTTTAGTATCATCAAACTGCTGATTGAGGTTACCGGTAAGCCGTTGGAAACGGTTAATATCGCCCCAGGCTACCTGCCAGGTACCAAATTTTGTTTGTAGTTCCTGCATTACCGCCAGCATTGGTTGCAGTAATTGTTCGGCGGTGGCGGTTTGGGCAAATTGTTTTGTTTTCTGCACCTGGTCGGCCTCGCCTTGTGCTATATATACGCCGCGAATGGCCGCATTTAGTTTTTGTGCCCATTCAATGGCCAAAGTGGTAGGAACCGAAGTCTCGGAAGAGTTTCTGTCCCAGGCGGCCAAAAGCTTCACTGGTTCGGTTAGCGATTGGTAAGTAACATTGGTTTTATTTTCTGCAAATGCTTTTAGCAGCGCGGGCACTAACACATCGAAAGCCGCCAGGTGCGTATCATAGCCGGCCGCAATTACTTTATCTAGGGTATATTGGTCTTTACCTCCTAACACTTCAACCGCATTAATACCCCGGAAATTTTCGCCATCGGGCGCCATGTACGCCGGGTAATTTTCTTTTTTAGGGCTGCTGGGCCCGGCCGCTGTAAAAGGGGTAGAATTACAATTCTGAATCCAGCCGCTGGCGGGGTTGTACAAGTGCACCGTTTCCTCTACCGGATGTAATCCCTGCCAATCCGTAGCGGCTTTGGTGCCGTCTACCGGTTTAGACCAATCAAGATTTTTATCTCTGATGGGCATAAAGTTGCCGTGCCAGTAAGCTATATTGCCTTTGTTATCCGCAAAAACCGTATTGTTGGAGGTATTGGCCTTTAGCTCCATTACTTTTTTGTACTCCTCAAACCCTTTGGCTTTGGTTCGTTGCCAGCTTTGGATTAAACTCGTCAGGGAACGGTTATAAGATTTCAGGCTGATCCATTTGCCGTTGCGCTGTGCCATAATGGGGCCCCGATGCGTATAATAGGCATTAATGGTTTTGGTTTTCAGGGCATCTCCTTCCCGGTAACGAATGCTGATTTTTTTTTGGGTAAGCGGTTTCAAGCTGTTATTAAACTCATAAAACAGCTTTTTGTCTTTCTTTACAATTTTTTCTTCGTACAGGTCGGCTACATCGGCGGCACTGGAGGTATGCATCCAGCCGCAGTAATTGTTAAAGCCCTGGTAAACGAAAAATTGCCCCCAGGTTACGGCGCCGTAAGCATTTAAACCTTCCTGGCTGCTCACCTGCACTTCGGGCCGGAAATAAAACGTTACGTGGGGATTGATATACAAAATGGCATTTCCCGAGGCAGTTTTAGAAGAGGCAATCGCAAAACCGTTCGATCCGCTGGGCAGCTCCGCTTTTTTAGGTACTGCTCCCGTAAACTCGTTGGAGCCGGTATAAAAATTCTTTAGTTCCGTGGTGGTAATATCGGCCGTGCTGATAGCGCCAATACTGCCGTCGGTCCAGAGCAGCGGGTACCAGGGTTTAAATCGGTGCAGCAAGGCTGGTTTTACCTGCGGATTTTTATACAGATAATAATTTAAGCCATCGGCGTAAGCATTTAATAATTTCTTTAGCCAAGGCTCCGCTTTGTTGTAATCCGCTACTGCTTCCGTGGAGTCGATGAGTAGTTTTATAAGCAAATCGTTATACAATTCCGATTCTCCTTTCAGCTCAGCCATGCGGCCCAGCTTTTCAATGTAGTTCATTTCCACCCGTTTAAAATCATCTTCGCTTTGGGCATACATCAACCCAAAAACGGCATCAGCATCGGTGGTTCCGTAAATATGCGGAATACCGAAATTGTCGCGGATGATGGTAACTTTTTTAGCCTGTTGCTGCCAGCCGGCAATCTCTTTTTTCGTAAAAGATTGGGCTATTAGTTGCAGCGGCAGTAATAAAAGGATTAGAATATTTTTCATTTGTTGCAACAAAACGCAATTAGATGTAAAAATAAGACAAATTCCAGAGTAATTTAGTAAGAATTTATTATTTAACCTGCTTAACCTTCTATTTTAACTTGGTTTATTAAAATAAACTTACAAAATACCAGAACAAGCTTCTGTTTGGAGGCACTTTGCCGATAAAAGCTTAACATCATTATATTCCCCATTAAACCAGTCGTTTTAGAAAAATCTTCTGGGTAGTTTTTCCCTTAAATGCTTCTATAATTATGCGAATTCTACAGCATGCTGGTTATTGGTTTAATATTTCAGATCTGATAAACAATTTTATTCTTGATGGAAACTTATTGCCGCGGCCAGGTATAAACTAGCCGCAAATTAAAAATGCATAAGACCAGGCTACTTTAAGTTTTCTGGCGGAAAAACTCAAAACAGCCTGGTCTTATGCATTTATTCTATATTATAGCTTCCGGTGAAATAAAAACAAACCACGCAACACCATTAAGTAAATGGAGAAGGTAAACAGGCTATGAGCTGTTATTTCAGGTTAAGTTAGTAAAGAAGAGAACATAATTAGATTTACTTATCAGTCCAGCAATTCTTTATATCTAAAATATGTCCATTGATAGGTTTATCATAATTTGGTCTTGATACTTCATACTTAGGTCTGTTTATTTACCTAAAGCCACTTTAAATATTTTGTCGTCAGCTAAACTAAGTAATAGGACAAATTTAGTTTTAACTATTTCCTGCTTATCTCTCCGTCATTCTGCAGAATTCGAAGAATTCCAGAAGAATCTTCTGGTTTAACTGCATGTAACTCACAAGATGCTTTCAGCATGACCGGTTTGGATTGTTTAAACTATTTTTGTCCGCTTACTTATTTACAAATAACGTGGTAAGTCCGCTTCTAACAACGGTCGGTAAGTTTAATCCGGTTGCAATCGTCGACTGTCTGGTTGGAGTAGAAACTACTACCCGGCCGGTATTCGGGATAAAACCACCGCTTTCCCGGGAAAATTGAGCATGTACTACTACTACTACTACTACTACTACTACTACTACTACTACTACTACTACTACTACTACTACTACTACTACTACTACTACTACTACTACCGGGCTATTAACCGTATTCAGGGTCATATCGGTTAAAGTAGTATATCCTGTATCCTGCAAAGAAACTTTACCCGAAGAACTTACAGCATAAATCCGGGCTGCACCCGTAATAAATGGAAAGCCGGTTGAAGTGGTTACTAAAATTTTTGATTAACATAAGTAATACTGGCAGGTACAACATCTATGGTAAGCGGGCCTACCGGCGTAGGATTTTCCAGATCGGGCTTTACCCAAACCACTGCTTCCTTTTTTTCTGCATCCATAATAGTCCCAGTGAAATTACCAAAGATGGGAGTATCCTCTAGTCCTGAAAATCAAACCGGCTTTTCCCCTTTATAATTTTTATTCTTTCAGCCAGTTGGCTTTATATTTTTTCAATTAAATTTAATCGTCAAAAGAAAATTTTTATGAAAAACCGGTTAGCCTTACTCATTTTAATAATTTATACTTTACCCACTTTTGCCCAACAAACCCAGAAGCCACCCTTACATGGCAAAAACTGGATGGCCATTACGGGTAAACCCATGGCCGCTACGGCCGGGGCCATGACCTTTCAGAAAGGCGGCAATGCCGTGGACGCGGCCTGTGCCATGCTGGCCGCTACCTGCACCATGTGGGATGTATTGAGTTGGGGCGGGGAAACCCAGGCCATGAACTACAACCCCAAAACCAAAAAGGTAATAGCCATTAACGCCATGGGCGTGGCGCCCACCGGTGCCACCGCCGACTTCTTTAAAAAGAAAGGCTACAACTTCCCCCCGCAATACGGACCCTTAGCCGCTACTACGCCCGGCACGCCCGGCGGGCTGATGTACATGCTGGCAAACTACGGCACTTTGAGTTTGGAACAAGTACTAACACCCGCTATGGAAATGGCCGCCGGCTACCCCATAGAAGCGCAAACCGCCAACAGCATCGAAAGAGGCAAGGAACAGATTAAGGAATGGCCTTACAGTAAAAAAGTTTTTCTGACGCACCCCGGTGAATAAAGAGAAGCAGCCGGAGAAATATTTGTGCAAAAAGACTTACTGCAAACCCTTACCAAAATGGTAGCCGCCGAAAAAGAAGCCCTTAAAAACGGCAAGAGCCGGAAAGATGCCATTATGGCGGCTTACGACCGTTTTTATACCGGCGATATTGCCCAGGAATTTTTGCGGGGCGCCCGGGAACAAGGTGGCTTAATTACCATGCAGGACCTGGCAAAATGGAAACCTTTGGAAGAAGAACCTATGAAAGTTAACTACAAAGGAATAGACGTGTACAAATTACAGCAGTGAACGCAGGGCCCGGCATTGCTGCAAGCCTTGAATATCCTGGAAAACTTCGACCTGAAGAGCATGGGCTATAACAGCGCCAAATACATCCACACCATATACCAAAGAATGAGCCTAGCCTTTGCCGACCGGGACTTTTACTACGGCGACTCTTATTTCCCGCCGCAGGAGCCCATGCAAGGTTTACTGAGTAAAGAATACGCCAAGCAACGCGCCGCCCTGATTCAATTTGATAAAAATAATCCCAATATTGGTCCCGGCGATCCTTATGCGGCAGAAGGGAAAAAGAACCCTTTTTTAAAACTGCTTAAAAGCCGGGGTTACGAAATGGATAACTCCAAACGAAACTTTGCGCCTACCCACGACATCCGTAACAGCTCCTCGCTGGTAGAATACCAGGACAATCTGTGGAAAGGTACCACCACCGTAGAGGCCGCCGATAAAGAAGGTTGGGTCGTATCCATCACTCCGAGCGGGGGCTGGTTACCCGCTTGCATTGCCGGCAATACCGGAGTAGGCATGAGCCAGCGTATGCAAAGCTTTGTGCTGGACCCGGCTTTAAACCCTTTTAATGTGGTAGAACCGGGCAAAAGGCCGCGGGTAACCTTAACGCCTTCCATGGCTTTAAAAGACGGCAAGCCCTTTTTATCTTTTGCGGTGCAAGGCGGCGATACCCAAGAGCAAAACTTGCTGCAGTGCTTTTTGAACGTGGTAGAATTTGGCATGACGGCGCAGCAGGCATCCGAAGCGGCCAACATCAATACGAATCAACTCTGGCTATCGCTGGGCGGCACTAAAACCGAAGACCGCTCGCCAAAACCCGGACAAATTTTATTACACGACAGCACCCCGGAAGCAGTCCGCAACGAACTAAAAAAAATGGGCTACACTTTAAGCTTCGATGACCGTACCAGCGGCCCCATTAATGCCATTTACTTCGATTGGGAGCACGGCAGTATGTGGGGCGGTTCCAGCAACCACGGCGAAGATTACGGCATTGGCTGGTAATACATAAAATTAAGTATTAACATTTTATAACAGCCTCAACTACACAATGCGTTATTTATTTAAAGTTGTTTTTTTCGGTTTATGTTGTTTGGTTGGGTTTAGTACCTGTACCCGTCCAGCTGGAAAAGGGGCGGCATCTGCCGGCAAATTCAAAGTTGAAGAAACTACTATTGCGGCTATTCATCAGGCTTTTAAAAAGGGCACTTGTAACTGCGAACAACTTGTTTCAACTTACCTGCAGCGCATCCAAACTTACGATCAGCCTACTAAATTAAATGCCATTATACTCACCAATCCGGAAGCTTTGCAAATTGCCCGGCAACTGGATGAGGAGTATCGCCGCACCTGGAAACTGCGGAAGCTGCATTGCATACCGCTTATTGTAAAGGATAACTACAATACGAAGGGTTTGCAAACCACCGCCGGTTCCCTGGCGCTTAAAGGCTTTGAACCAACGGCGGATGCTTACCAAGTACGGGTGTTAAAGGAGGCCGGTGCCATTGTGCTGGCTAAATCCAACATGGCCGAATGGGCATTCAGCCCCATGGTCTCTATCAGCTCCATTGCCGGCGAAACCCTGAACCCGTACAACCTGGAACATGTCCCTGCGGGCTCCAGCGGTGGTACGGCCGCCGCCGTAGCTGCCAACCTGGGCACGGTAGGCTTGGGTACCGATACCGGTAATTCCATCCGCGGACCGTCTTCGCATAATGCGCTAGTGGGCTTCCGCTCTACCATGGGACTGACCAGCCGTGCCGGCATTGCCCCGCTTTACTTACGCAACGATGTGGGCGGCCCCATGGCCCGGACCGTAGAAGATGCAACCCGTATTCTGGAAGTGATTGCGGGCTATGACCCGGCCGACCCTTTAACCCGGCATAGCCAGGGCAAAGTACCTGCCAATTACCACCAATACCTGGATAAAAACGGCTTGCAGGGTGCCCGCATTGGCATATTCCGGACGTTAAGTGAAAAAGACCCGGACCCGCAGGTAAAAGCTTTGTTTGATCAGGCCGTGGCCGACCTGAAACGACTGGGGGCAGAAGTAGTAGACCCTTTTACCGTAGTTGATTTCGATAGTCTGGCAAAAGACCAGTGGTGTTCGGTGTTTCAGTCTGATATCAACCAGTATTTAACTTCGTTAGGGCCCAATGTACCGGTGAAGAACCTGCAGGAAATTGTAGCCTCCGGTAAGTTTTCGCCCTACATAGAAAACAACTTAAAATACCACCTAAGCCACCAAGAATCGTCCCGGGAAGGCGCCTCCACCTGTTCGGATGCATACCACGATACCCGCAGAATTGCGTTCCGCGAGGCAGTGGTAGCAGCTATGAAGCAGTACCGGGTGGATGCCATTATTTACCCTACCTGGAACAACCCGCCCGCAAAAGTGGGCGACTTCGAAGGCTACAAAGGCGATAACAGCCAGATTATTGCGCCCCATACCGGCTTGCCGGCTTTTACCGTTCCGATGGGCTATACTTACGAAAACCTCCCGGCCGGCCTGCAGTTCCTGGGGGATATGTTTGCCGAACCAACCCTCATTAAACTCACTTACGCCTACGAGCAAGGCACGAAACACCGGAAACCGCCGGTAAGATTTAGTAAAGAGAAATAACCGCAGCTTCATCCGAAATGAGTCTTTTTCATTTTACCAGTTCTTACCCTTTAAAACAAAGCGCCTTTTGAGGAGTATAGAAAAAGCACTTAACAATGATTGTGCTGAATAATCTGAAAAGAACATATAAATGGAAAAACAAATGAACGCGGCCTATTACGAGGAGTTCGGGAGCCGGAAAAAAATTAAAACGGGCACCTTGCCTATACCTGAACTAAAAGAAGGGGAAGTACTAATAAGAATAAAAGCCGCCGGCGTAAACCCGGTAGATGCCGCCGTGCGCGAAGGATATTTAAAAAGCTTTATTCCGGTTATGTTCCCGGCTATACCGGGTTGGGATATGGCCGGCGTAATCGAAGACCGCAGTTACAGTGCCCGCAGGTTTAACCCAGACGACGAAGTATATGCTTATGCCCGCCGGCCAAAAGTGCAGCAGGGTACCTTTGCCGAATACATTGCTATTCCGGAAAGTTATATTGCCCTTAAACCTAAAAACTTATCTTTTGCAGAAGCTGCCGGTATTCCGTTGGTGGGACTTACCGCCTACCAGTCTATTTTTGATGCCGGGCAACTCCAAGCCAACCAAAGTATACTCATATTAGGTGCTTCGGGCGGAGTTGGTTCTTTAGCCATCCAGTTGGCAAAGAATGCCGGCGCCGTAGTAATTGGCGTGGCCAGCGAAAAAAACCATCCGTTTATGCAGGAACTGGGCGCCGATCACACCATCGATTATAACCACCTCCATATTGGCGAGGCGGTAAAAAAACTATTCCCGGCGGGCGTAGACCTTGTTTTTGACTGCGCCAGCGGCGAAACCTTAAACCAAAGTTTAGGCGCCTTAAAAACCAACGGCAAACTGGTTTCTATTCTTCACCACGGCGAGGGCCTAGATCCAAACATCAATTTCCAATACGTTTTTGTGGAGCCAAACTCCCGGGAGCTGGCTATTCTGGCCGAATTAGCGGATGCGGGTAAACTGAAAGTACACGTGAGTCAAACGTTTTCCTTAGCAGACACCGCCAAAGCCTTCGAGCAAATAGAAACCCACCACACTACAGGCAAAATTGTTATTGTACCCTAATAACCAAAAGGGCAGACTTTATAAAGTCTGCCCTTTTGGTTATTGCTCATTTTAACTGATTTAGGTTAGCTATAATTACTGCCTCTTGGCTAGGTATAAATATTTGTTTTTAACCATTTCACACTGGCTGCCGGATCAGCAATAGATTTGGCGCCATCCTGCTCGATAAAAGTATGTTGTACCCCCGAAAGTTTTGAGTTTTCAAAGATCCGTTTAAAGTCGACCTTTCCGGTTCCGATGGGGCAAGGCCGGTTCGTTGCCGGGTCGATATCTTTCACGTGCCAAAGCGGAAAACGATTGGGATATTGTTTAAACATGGCTACCGGATCCATGCCGGCCTGCGTAGCCCAGGCTAAATCAACCTCCATGAAAACCTCGTTTTTATCGGTTTGCCCCAACACATAATCATAGGCACTAACCCCGTCTATCTTAGTAAATTCCGTTTGGTGATTATGATACGCGAATTTCATCTTGTTTTTTCTGGCAGCCTCGCCTGCTTTGGAGAAGACCTCCGTCGTTTTTTTAATCTCGTCCATATTAGCTACTGCTGAACTGGAACAGATCACCCAGGAACATCCGCCGGCAGCTGCATCATCCACAATTTGTTCTAAATTATCCCGCAAATTTAAACGTTGCTCAGCCGGCATAGGTGGCCGGGCTCCAGTAGCACCCATTGGTGGCGTGGCCCTGGCGGGAGGAATGCCCCTAAAGTGATTTCCCACCCATTTCATGCCTAAATCGTTTACCATAGCGGCAAATTCCTTGGGCTTATGCCCGTAATAAAGGCCGGAAGTAGTGCCTGTGGCGGTTTCCAATTCTTTAATACCCATACCGGCTATTTGTTTTAAAACTGCCTTGGTATCTGCATCCTGTTCAGACCACAAAAAATTTAACGTATAGGTTTGTAATCCGATGGGCGGATATTTAGCGGCAAGTCCTCTTAATAATGAATTTCCTTGGCTTAATCCGGGTAAGATACTGGCGGCCGCTAAGGCGCCGGTAGCTTTTAAAAATGATCTTCTATCAAACATATTTTTATAACTAGCCTTTATTATCGTCGTTACTTTCTTTCAGAATATAGTAGATATTATGGTCATTCAATCTAAGTATATTGGTCCGAAATAACTACTTTAAAAACAGGAAATTAATTTAATTACAAGAGTTTAAACTATCAACCAGGTTTATTGGCTTAATCATAGCTTTTAGGTTAAAATTTTAAACTTTCCATTACCAGAATAAGCAACTGATTGGGGCTGTTTTTATAAATTGCTCTAAGAGCAAACCAATGACCTGGGATGTTACAGGCAGAGAAACTTAAACTACCTTATGCTGGCATGGGCTATTTGTAGTTTTATACCAGCGAACTGCTAACTCTAAATAGGACGGTTAAAAATATTTCGAAGGCGGCTTTAACCCATTCTGGAACAGCAAAGTGGAAGAACTTAATGAGGTAGATAAGATTTATCTTTATTGCGGTAATAAAGGTTCAGATCAACTATTTCTACCCCCGATACGGCCACTCTTTTTTTACCCGGGCTTTTATGAAATAGACCACTACCCCGGCAGCAATTACCAGTAACCCGGACAAAACCAAGGTAAAACCGGTAGAGAGCAAAATCCCCAGCCAAAGCATAATACCCAATATAACCGGGAGCGGAAACAAAGGCATTTTATACGGAAATGCGGACGAACGGCGCTTTTTTTGCAACAGCAACAAGCCAAAGGCCTGGCCGATAAACTGAATTAAAATGCGCATAGCCAGAATGGCACTGATAACATCGCTCAGTTTAAACAACAAACTAAATACAAACCCAACACTTCCTAAAAACAACAAAGAAATATGCGGAAAATGTTTGGTAGGATGTAAAGTAGCAAATACCTTGAAAAAAGCACCATCGGCGGCGGCGGCGTACGGAATACGACTATAACCCAGCGTGGCCGAAAATACCGAGGCAAAGGCTACCCACAGAATAAGAATCGTTACTATTTTAGCGGCCGTATCACCGGCCAATTGCTGCATAAATTCGCTTACCACAAACGCACTATCTTTGGCCTGCTGCCACGGAATAACACTTACCACACTAATGTTCATGAGCAGGTACAGTACCGCGATGCCCGCAATAGAAAGAAACATACTGCGCGGAATATTCTTAGCCGGATTAATGATCTCGCCGCCCAAGTGGCAAACATTGTAATAACCCAGGTAGCTGTAAACCGTTTTTACACTGGCAAAACCAATAGCGGTTACAAAAGCATAATTAACGGTTAAGCCCTGGTTCATGTCTTGTAAAGGCTGCATAAAATTGCCGTGCGCTACGCCGCCGCCAATAATCCACAACAAAGTACAAATAACGCCGCCCCACAGAAATACACTTATTTTACCAATAGCTTCTATTTTCCGATACAGCAGCAGCATAATTAAAAGTACTACGCCGCCGCTCACCAATTTAGCGCCCCAGGTACTTAAAGGAACCAGGTAAGAAAAGTAAGAAGCAAAGCCAATAGCCGCCGACGCAATAACCAAAGGCGCCTGAATCATGGTTTGCCACACAAAAAGAAAGCTCATTAATTTGCCCGCTCCTTCTTTGCCATAAGCTTCTTTCAGGAAGTTATAGGAGCCGCCGGCTTTTGGATAAGCCGCGCCCAACTCACTCCAAATCAGGGCATCTACCAAAGAAAGTATGGCTCCGGCTATCCAGGCATACAAAAAATAAGGCCCGTTCATCATACCGATCACCATGGGTAAGGTTATAAAAGGCCCGATGCCTACCATGTCAATCATGTTAATGGCAGTAGCTTGTCCCAGGCCTAAACGCCTTTCCAATTGGGTTTCCGACATGCTTAATTTTAATCTGTTTTCTGGTTAGTGATTTTTTTTGGTCTTTAGAGAAAAGCAAACTTTAAGGTAAGTTTGCTTTTCTGCTAGTGCCTTAGGCGAGGTTCGCCAGGCTGGCCTGCACTTCTTGTTCTTGCTTTAGCCGGGAAAGAATTTCGTAAGACCGCAAGCGAGCCGTATGCTCATAAATATGGGAAACCACCATTATTTCGTCTACCTGGGTTTGGTCTAAGAAAGCCTGCAGACTATCTTGAATGGTTTTAGGGCCTCCCACAAAAGCATACCGGAACATTTGCTGCACCGCGTACCGCTCAGAGCCATCCCAATACGCATCTAAATCTTCTACCGGGGCTTGCAGCGGCATAGAGGCGCCCCGCACTACTCCTAACGCAAACAAGTAAAGCGAAGTAGCTAATTTATGCGCTTCCTCGTCGGTATCGGCGGCTACTACATTTACGCAAGCTATTACTTTAGGTGCAGCTAAACTGGCGGAAGGCCGGAAGCTATCGCGGTATATTTTCAGAGCCGCTTCTAATAACGTAGGGGCAAAATGGCTGGCAAAAGCAAAAGGCAAGCCCATCATACCCGCTAACTGGGCGCTAAACGTACTGGAACCCAGTAACCAGATCGGAACCTGCAGGCCTTCGCCCGGAACGGCCCGTACGCGGGTAGTAGCATCGGCCGGGGCAAAATAACCCTGTAGTTCCGCCACGTTATTCGGAAATTCATCTACGGAACCGTGCAGATTACGTCTTAAGGCCATGGCGGTTAACTGGTCGGTACCGGGCGCACGGCCCAGCCCCAGATCAATACGACCGGGATAAAGCGATTCTAAGGTCCCAAATTGTTCGGCCACGATGAGCGGCGCATGGTTGGGCAGCATGACGCCGCCGGAACCTACCCGGATTTTAGAAGTACCGCCCGCAATATAGCCTATTAGTACGGCGGTAGCAGTGCTGGCAATACTTTTCATGTTGTGGTGTTCGGCTAGCCAAAAGCGTTTATAGCCCCAGTTATCGGTATGCTGCGCCAGGTCTAAGCTGTTTTTCATGGCAACAACGGGCGTACTGTCAGCCGTAATGGTTACTAAATCCAGAACGGACAAATCTATATCGGAAAGTTTTTTTTGCGGTGACATTTTTAATTGCATTTATATATTTAAAAGTTTCAATTGATGGGGTAAAAAATTATACGCTTAAAGATTTCATTACGCGCATATACTCGTCCCAGATGTGCTGATTTAGAATATACGTAAAATAGCGCCCTTCTTTCTGCGGCTCGATTAAGCCGGCTTCGGTTAATTTTTTAATGTGGTGGCTAATAGAAGGCTGGGCCAAATGGATGATCTCGCAAATTTCCATACACGCTATTCGGCCCTCGTGCTGGTGCATGTACTGTAATATTTTCAGCCGGTTTATATCCCCCAGCGCCTTCGCAATCTTTTCGACCTGCTTTAATTCCATTTAATTATGTATTGATAAATGCAAATGTATAGATGAAAGTAGTAGATACCAAACAGAAAATTATCTGGCAGGTATAAAACTACTTACCTGTTGCACTGGTGTACTCATAAGAGACTGGAATAAATTAGCTCTGAGTAATATTTTTTTATCTACTGGTAAGCCTTTATGCTGATAGGTGTAGCTTATAATCTATTTTAACATCGGAACTAAAAATTTCAATTTTACTACGTGGATTCTAATTAAAATGCAAATAAGCTTTAAAGCAAGTCTGCTTCTTTTAGTTTTCACCCATTTACTCCTAATATCTATTGCTATTACCAGAACTCTTCTAAAGCAATTTCTTGTTTTATATTACATGCTATATATATTTGTATAATCCTATTACCACCAAAGAGGCCTATGCGCAATTATTTACTCCTTTTTCTTTTAATTATTTCATCTTTTAACCTCTGGGCGCAAATGCCGGAGTTTAAATTAAACCGGACGTTTGGTACACCTGTCAGTTCCCCTAATGATATTGCTGTTGATAAGGCAAATTACATGTATGTACTGGAAGAGCTTTCTATAAAAAAACTCGACCCTAACGGGACTTTGGTAAAAACCTTTGAATTATATCCGGATTATAGAACCGGAACAGGCTTTGGCTTGGATATAGATAAAACCGGTAATATGTATGTTCTAAATGGTAGCCAAGCTACTGTTGAGAAATACAACCCGCAGGGAGAACTGGTATTAAAATTCAGTGCAATTGGGTCTCTGAAAGGCAAATATCAATCTTCAGATGGACTAACGTTGGATGAAGAAGGCAATATCTACGTAACCGATAAAGAAAATGATAGAATTGTAAAATTTAATGCTAAGGGTGAAATTATTCTTGAATACATATTATCCGGTGATCCATTAAAGCGGGATGATAACCCCAATGACATTGCAGTAGGTAAAAGTGGTAACATTTACTTTTTAACGGATGATTATCGGTTATTTAAAATAAGCGACAAAGGACAATTAATAGACAGTTTTAGGGTTTCTATTCCAAATCTTAATACATCAATAAGCCCGGGAAATACCTTAGCTTTAGATGAATCAGAAAACATATATGTCTCTCATACAAATGAAAAGAGAATTTTTAAACTTACTTCTTCTGGCCAGTATCTCCAAAGTTTTGGCAATGACAATCTGGTTACCGGAGGATTTACCGGTTTCAAATTGAGTATAGCCATTAATCAAAATGGTGATGTGTATGTCACAGACCGGGTTTATGATTGGTCCGGTACCATTCAGATTTTTAGCCCAACCGGCGAGGTAAAAAAAAGGATGGGCAACATAGAATATTATACCGCTATTACCCAGGATTACCAGGGTAATTATTACTTACTCACATCTGCTCAAGGAGGTGCCATTAAAAAGTTTAATTCCTACGGAATGCTAATAAGCCAGTTTGGTTTTTCGGGTAAGGGAGAGGGACAATTATGGGGAGTAATCTCCTTAGCCGTTGATGCCTTTGGTAATATTTTTTGTCTGGAAGTTGATAGTTTTGGTAACTGGGCACGTATCCAGAAATTCAGCAACGATGGCAAGTATCTTCAGAAATTCGAAAACCTTGATATTGCCGGTGAAGGGCATAAAAATTACTCGGACCTTGCCCTAGATATGCAAGGCAATATGTATATAACAGATTTTTATGGTGGATACGTACGAAAGTTTGGTCCATCGGGAAATTTGTTAGCCAAAATTGCCAGCCGGGGTACTGGAAGAGGGCAGGTTTATCTTCCAAAAGCACTGACAGTAGATGTAAAAGGAAACATTTATATCTCCGATTATGATGGAGATAGAATTCAGAAATTTAGCCCCGGTGGTCAGTTGTTATTTGAATCTAATTCTTCCATTCACTCCGGTGACTTTGTTTCAACCTCACCCGCTTCCATTTCCGTTGATCAGGCTGGTAATATTTTTGCCTGGAATGGGTTTGCTGGATTTACGCGCATGTATGATGCTTCGGGAAAGGAAATTGGAGAAATATCCGGAGCAAATGGTGAAATTTCAATCAATCGGAGTGGAACAAAATTATTGGTGGCAAGACGCTCTTTAGTTTTGGAGTATACCACCGGCGATGTACCAAAAGAGAACATAATAACTGGTAAAATTTATCAGGACGGCAATTTCAACTGTTCGCTGGACCCAACTGAAAAACCAATGCCCGGAATAGTAGTGAAAGCTGAACCCGGCCCCTATTACGGCATTTCGGATGAAGCCGGGAATTACAGTATTCCTGTTGATACCGGAAGCTACACCGTACAAACTATTTTGCCCCAGGAGGTGGGCCGAACCATTACGCCAACCTGCTCTGCCGCCGATTCCATTATTATTGCTGATTATGGAAGCGTAGCAACCGGCCCCGACTTCGGCAACCAGGTAAGCACGGCGCCGGTGCTAAACGTAGAAGTAACCTCCAACCGCCGGCGCCGGTGTTTTCAAAATATAACCACCGTTTCCTATGCCAATACCGGCTTTGCCCCGGCCGCCGGGGCCCAGGTAACTGTCCGGTTGCCGGAATACGTTTCCTTTGTTTCTGCCAATAAGCCGCATACCGTAGATGGCCGCGGCAACTATATTTTTGCAGTCGGCGACCTCCAGCCAAACCAACGGGGTACTATTACGCTCATTGATTCGGTATCCTGTGCCGACCCGGATATTCGCGGCCTTACCGTTTGCACCGGCGCCTGGATTACACCGCTAAATACCTTCTCGGCCCCGACCCATTGGAACCAAGCCGAAATAAGTGTAACGGGTGAAGTGGTGCAGTATGGGCAGGCACGTTTTGTAATCCGGAATACTGGCCGGGGAGATATGACCGACAGCTTGTTCTTCCGGGTTTACCAGGATACCGATTTAGTGCTGAAAAAAAAGTATAAACTGGCGGCCAGTGATAGTTTGGTATTGCGTTTTGTGCCCACCGGCCGGGTGGTGCGGGTAGAAGTAGATCAGCCGGAAGGCCATCCGCTAAAAGCAACCGCGAGTACCAACTTAGAAATAAAAACAAGTAATATTGCCGGTATACCCGCTCTGCTCATGATGGCTTACCCGCCCAACGATCCGGAACCCGAAATAGCCGAAGACTGCCAGCCCATCATCGATTCTTTTGATCCGAACGATAAACAGGTAGTGCCGGCCGGCTTAACGGAGGCGCACTACACCCCTACCAACACGCCCTTGCGGTATACCGTCCGTTTCCAGAATACCGGCACCGACCTGGCTTACCGGGTAGTGGTAGTGGATACCCTTTCGGCGGATTTAGACTTGAGAACCTTGCAGGTAGGAGCAGTTTCGCATGCTTACCAGTTAACCATAACCGGCAAAACCCGGCCCGTTCTTACGTTTACCTTCGATAATATTATGTTGCCGGATAGCTCCCGGGATCAGGTGGGCAGCAATGGTTTTATTCAATTCAGCATTAAGCCCAAAACCAGCTTACCGGAAAAAACCAGCATCGAAAACTACGCCGATATTTTCTTTGATTACAACGAACCCGTCCGGACCAATACCACGATAAACCGGATTTATGATATGCCCCAGGTATTAAATACGGAAAAGCAATTGCTGGCCCAGGATATAATTACCTCTCCGGCTATTACTGGTTTTTCTCCAACCCAAAGCCGGGCGGGAACCATGGTTATCTTAACCGGCCAGCATTTTGCGGTTAACGCCGCTAGTAATCAAGTTTATTTTAATGGGGTGGCCGCCACCGTAGTAAATGCTACTAGTTCGGCATTAACGGTGCTGGTGCCCGCTCAGGCTTTTTCCGGGAAAGTTAAAGTAGTTACCCCCGATGGCGTTGCCCAAACCAGTACCGATTATACTATTTTCCAGCCGCCCACCATAACCGCCGTTTCACCTCCCGAAGCCGTTCCGGGCACGGTCATCACTTTAACCGGGAATTATTTTTCTCCTGATTTAACCCAGGATACGGTTGCCTTTAATGGCCTGCAAGCTAAAGTGCTGGCGGCTACTGTTACTACCTTAAAAGTAGAAGTACCCTTAGAAGCCACCTCCGGCAAAATTTCTTTAAGAACCCTGGGCGGACCGGTAGAAACAACCCAACCGTTTATAATCTGGTATCCTCCGGTTATTACAGACTTTAATCCGGGTAAAGGCAAGGCCGGTTCCGTGGTGGTTTTAAACGGTAATAATTTTGCTCAACCGGCTGCCCGCAATATGGTACAGTTCGGTAGCACGCCGGCGGAAGTAACACAAGCAACTGCTGGCCGCTTATTGGTTAAAGTACCCGCCCAAGCGCAATCCGGAAAAATTGAGGTACAAACGCCGGGCGGCCAAACCAGTACGCCTACCGCATTTACTTTTATTCCGGCACCGGAAATTACCTCTTTTACGCCCACCCAAGGTAATGCGGGTACTCCCATAATTATAACCGGCCAGAACTTTAATGCCGACGAGCAGGCCGACACGGTTTTTTTTAACGGTAAACCAGCCATGGTGCTAAAAGCTACAACAACATCGCTGGAAGTCCTTACGCCCAAAGGCGTGAGTTCCGGGCCCATCGTGGTGGCCGGTGCCGGGGGAAAAACCCTAACAAAAGACTTTGTGGTTTTAAATTTAAGTCCGGCCGAAGCGGTAGCTATCTATCCTAATCCTACCAAAGCGGCAATTACCATAAATTGGTATAAGGCTAATTTTAAAGTAGAAAGCTTAAGTATTTATAATGCTATCGGAGAACTGGTATTTTTTAAAGATTTGCCGCTGTTATTAAACGATGAACTGCAGCTGACGCTTTCCCCGCTCGGACCAGGTATTTATACCGTTAGGTTACAAACTTCGGCGGGGCCGGTTATAAAGCGGGTGGTGGTGCTTTGATGTAATCTAGCTGGATACGCTTAGTATGCTAAAAATTTTATTTACCAGCCAACAGTTAGTACTAATCCTTTTATTCGCAACAATGGCAAAATCCTCTTTACCGGTTAAAACCGCTTTTTTCAGCGCTTTCTATTTATAACTTTATAAAACTAAATTTGCTAAAATATTAAAAATTAAGAGGATAAATAGTTATTTATACGTAATTTAGATAAGTATTCAGCAACAGACCTGCATTTATACGTATTGTTATCCATTTATATTCTTCATTTAACATTTTATTTTATAAAACCTGGTTATGAAATTAGTAAAATTAGTACTCAACCCTTTTGAGCCTAATCACCAGCAAGTAGGCGATTTAAACCTGATGGTGCATGCGCCTTATGTAAAGTCGGCCTTAGTAAAAGAAACTTACCCTAAATTAAACGATTTATTAGTAGAGGAAGCGCAACCGGAATTGCCCGTACGCCGGGTTTTAGTTTCGTTTATGTGTCCGGGGGTAGACGAATACGAATTTGATTTAGATACCCAAGCTAGCCACCACGTTACTATCAAAAATAAAAGCTACCAGATTACCCTGACTGAAATTGGCGAAGAAGAAATTTCCCAGTTTAAAGCCCAGAAATTTTTATATTTTATTTTTAATATCGAAGAAAAATAACCTGCTCTGGTTAAACAGGGTTGTATTCTAAATACCGCTAATCGGGTTTTTCTCACTTAGTAAAGTTATCTCCATCTGGGTTACGACCAGTTGGCAGAACGAAACATGACCTTTAAACTCTTGGGCTTACCAGAATAAAAACCAGCCTGCTCCTCGCATTGCCCAGCGTTAAACAGATAGCCCAAGCCTGAATAAATCAAAATGCACCATTATAGAGGTGTAGCGTTCGCTCCGCGGTCTCTACACCTCTACTAATACCATTATTGCGTGTAATAATAACCTAATAATCCCATCCCGGTTACGATTGTACCGGCCCGATCTCAAACCGGTAGCGCATTCCGGCACTTTAGCACAAACATAAGAAAATCAAACACATAGGTAGCAACCCTACCCTATAAAAAAGCCTTTTACTTATATTGGTAACTAAATTGGCGAGTAGAACTACTGATTCTTCTTATATAAATTTATACATTCGTATAAAATATTTGCCTGTATTTACCCACGCATGATTAAACAAACCTTATACTTACTGCTTTTCCTGCTGATTTATCCCATGGTAAGTCCGGCTCAATCCAAGTCCAAACCCAACGTTATTATTATTTTTATGGACGATATGGGCTACGGCGATATTGAACCTTACGGCATGACGGGCATCCCGACCCCTAATTTTAACCGGGTAGCCAAAGAAGGAACCCGTTTTACTCATTTTAGCGTCGGTCAACCGGTTTGCACCGCTTCCCGCGCCGCGCTGCTTACCGGGTGTTATCCCAATCGCATCGGCATGACGGGTGCTTTACTGCCCGAAAGCAAAGAAGCTTTAAACCCCCAGGAAGCAACCATTGCGAGTTTACTGAAGCAAGTTGGCTACACCACCGCTATGCTGGGAAAATGGCACCTGGGCAACCGGCCGCCTTATTTCCCGCTGCATTACGGCTTCGATTCGTTTTATGGCTTGCCTTACTCGCACGATATCTGGCCCGTTGATTACGACGGCAAACCCATTACCGATGGTAAAAATATGCGGGGTTCCTGGCCCCACTTACCTATTTATCAGGGCGACAAAAAAATTGATTCCATTCTTAGTTTACAAGACCAGGCCCGCTTAACCTCGGCTTATACCGAAAAAGCTGTGGCATTTATCCGGGAAAATAAGAAAAAGCCTTTTTTCTTATACCTGGCCCATTCCATGCCGCACGTGCCCTTGGCCGCTTCCGCTAAATTTAGAGGCAAAAGCGAAATGGGCTTATTTGGCGATGTCATCATGGAATTAGATTGGTCGGTGGGCGAAATACTGAAAACGCTGGACCAGGAAAAACTCGCGAAAAACACCATCCTAATTGTTACCAGCGATAACGGTCCCTGGGTACACTTCGGCGACCACGCGGGTTCGGCGGGCGGCTTTAGAGAAGGCAAATCTACTACCTCGGAAGGCGGCAACCGGGTACCGCTCCTGGTGCGCTGGCCCCGCAAAGTAGAAGCAGGCGGTATTAAAAGCCAGTTAATGACCAATATGGATTTATTGCCTACGATTGCGGCGGCTACGGGTGCTCCCCTCCCCCAAAACAAAATTGATGGCCTTAATTTTTTACCGCTTTGGCAAGGCCAAACGCAACAAGGTCCCCGGGAAACTTTTTACTATTATTTCGGGAAAAACAACCTGGAAGGTGTACGCTACAAAAACTGGAAGCTGGTGCTGCCGCACCCCGCTACTACCTACCGCGGCCATTTGGGCCACGGCGGCCACCCCGGCACCATGAGCCGCGTGCAGGTGCCAATGGCACTGTACGACTTAGCCCACGACCCCGGCGAAGCATCGGACGTGCAGGAACTGTACCCCGAAATAGTACAGAAAATTATGGGTCTGGCGGAACAAGCCCGGCAAGATTTAGGCGACGACTTAACCCAGCGGCCTGCCCAAAACGTACGGCCGCCCGCTTTCTTGACCGAGAAAAAGTAGCCATTACCTGGCGGTAAGTATCTCATTTAAATGATGATAATCTTTAAGTAGTCGTGGTATTACTTTGCTTTAAAGGTGCCCAAGTTCTCCGCCAAAGGTTGAGATGACTTATAAATTAATGTACCGAAAAGTGATTGGAAGCATATTATTTAGACTGGCGTATGCTTTTATCTAGGTTTATCTTTTGAAAGATTGCATCTTTCAATGGACTGGTGCTAATGGGTTTCTGCAGCCTAAGTTGGCTCAAGGCCGCGGGGCCCCTTTGGGTATTCGGGCGGGCTACGCTTCCTTTCCTCGTGAAAAACTCGGAATGCTGCGCACCGGAACCCTAGCAGCTATGCTGCCAGCAGGCCCTCACTGCCCAAACTGATGTAGTTTGCTGCGGAGTTGCGGTTCTAAGCATCATTATGTTCTTCTTATTCAAAATATGTACTACTAACTATTGTTAATTGCTAAAACAGAAAAGCTTTAGCGGTGCACAGATGACATTTTTTTGTTCGTACGTTCACGGGTTCAAAATTGGCTTAGTTCTTTTGCAGTTCCTTCCCTAATTTAGGGAAGGTGCCCGGAGGGCGGAAGGGTTAAATTCATCAAGGAGAAATGAAGGCCTAACCGGCGAAACAAAGCGAGTTAGATTTCATTTAACAATGAAAACCCTATTTTGCTTAACATGGCTTACGGACTTAAAACAACGCGCTTCCCTATAGCAGCCCTGTTTTTTATTTTTGCTTGCCACCAACCACCAAAAGAAAAGCCAGCGGCTGCTATTCCCGCAGAAGCACCCGCAAACTTAAATATAAATAACCCGGTTAAATTATGTTTCCGGCGGATATTTGGCCAGCAAAATCAAGATACGGCTTGGGTACAACTAGAAATAAATGCGCAACAAGTAACCGGCCGGTTTGAGTATTTAGCCTTCGAAAAAGATGAACGCAGGGGCACCTTAACTGGTACAAAAATTAAAGACGAAATTTCAGTTCGCTGGCTTTTTAAGCAGGAAGGACAATTAGATTCGCTGCCTGTTCAATTTAAATTAGCCGGTAACCAGCTCCGGCAAAAACCTTTCCGTTATAATAAAAATACGGGTCGCGAATATTTAACTGACACAACTGCTTATTCCGTCATTTTTAAGGAAATTGATTGTGCCGATTTGTCCCAAGCCAATAAATAAGTAAAAAACTAGGCCGGCTTCTTAAAAAGGTTAAGGCTTAAAATATTGCAGATAAAAATGATTCGTAAACCTACCACAAGCTTGCTCTGGATTTTCTTGGTTTTACTTGGCTGTCAGACTAGTCCCGAGCAAAGCAGAACCACTACTGCTAAAAACGACGAACCAACGGCCACTACCGACACGCGTGCTGCTCCTCTACCGGATGAAGCAGTAAATACGCCAGCAGAAAAAGAGCAGGTTGTTACACCGGCCCAACTTATCAAACCGGGCATAAGCATTGGCCAAACCACATTAAATATGAAGGCCGAAGCGGTCAACCAAGTATTAGGTAAAGGCGACCGGTCGGATGCGGCCATGGGAAAAGCCTGGTCGGTGTGGTATTCTAAACCAAACAGCCAGGATACCGTCCGGCATGAAACAACTATTTACTTTGTTACCAATATGGGCGGTCCCGACGAAGCCAGCCGGGTAAAACAAATTCGGGTAACGTCCTCTTTTTTTAGAACTGCCGCGAACCTGGGAGTCGGCACCAATCTGGCCGATATACAAAAGGCGTTTCCGAATCTAAAAGTTGTTCAAACTTATACTTCTTCTAAATTAAAACAATCCGTCACTATCCTGGATGATACGGCGGCAGGTATTGCTTTTGAAATAAACCCGGCAAATATGTGTGTGGCCGTGGTGATACACGAACCGCAGCAACCGGTTAATACAACTTATACGCACTTATTTCCTTAAAGCCAGCGGTATTGCTAGTTCCGGCTTTATTTCTAATTTGGTTAACCTCAACTTTACCTATCATTTACATAGCCGTATACGCAAGAAAGCTTTTTGAACCTTTTAACATATAGGTAGCGACCGGGTATCCGTATGCAGAAAAATTACCTATTCTATAAGCAAAAGCAGCATGGCACGTATATTTATTACCGGCTCCGCCGATGGTTTGGGCCAAATGGCGGCCCGGTTATTAGTAAAAGATGGGCACGAGGTGGTTTTGCATGCCCGCAACGAAAAAAGAGCACAAGATGCCTTAGCAGGAGTTCCCGGCGCACAGCAGGTAATAACTGGTGATTTATCCAGTATAGCCGAAACGAGGCAAGTTGCCGAACAAGTAAATAAGCTGGGTCCTTTTAGTGCCGTTATTCATAATGCCGGTATTGGCTACCGGGAGCCCCGCCGTGTGGCAACCCTTGACGATTTACCGCAGGTGTTTGCGGTGAACAGTTTAGCGCCCTATATCCTGACCTGCCTCATTAACCAACCCCAGCGTTTAATTTACCTTTCCTCGGGGCTGCACCGCGAAGGAGACCCCAGTTTAAAAGACCTCACCTGGAACAACCGATCCTGGAATGGCTACCGCGCTTACGCGGATTCCAAACTGCACGATTTAATACTTGCCCTGGCGGTAGCCCGTAAGTGGCCCCAGGTATTCTCTAACGCTTTAGAACCCGGCTGGGTAGCTACTAAAATGGGCGGAGCAGGCGCACCGGACAGTTTAGCCGAAGCGCCCAAAACCCAGGTTTGGCTGGCTACCAGCAACAGTCCGGATGCATTGGTGAGCGGCCAGTATTTTTACCACCAAAAATTACGGGCGTTTCATGCCGCCGCCGCCGACATTAATATACAGGAACAGTTTTTGGCGGAATGTGCCCGCTTGTCCGGCGTAGCATTTCCGGCCTGATCGTACCTGGAGTTAGGAAACAATTTGCTGGTTATTTATGGTAGGTGGTGTATTTCAGATAAGAAAGAGCAAGATTTTACTTTTATGGAATAATCGCAGCTGATATTAGTATATTTCAAACCGGCCCAAGGCCTGCGCAATAGTATACACGAACGAAGACACTCACGTTAAATGGAGAAAATTATAAAAAATATATTTATAAAACTTTATAGTGAATATTAACTTAAAAAATACCTATTTAACAACTTTAAAGTTGTATACTTACAACATATTTATGTGAATTCACGTTACTTTATGACTACGAAAGAGGAGGTGCAACTTTTTCTTACTGATTTTAAGGTTAAGATGAAGCTGTTTGATATTCTTTTTCGGGATGAAAGGAATAAAAATACACAGGCCCTGCTCCTCCTGGAGATTACACCGGCACAAAGAAGAAAAATAATAGAAAACATTACCGTTACTGATTATTCCGAAGGCCCTTTAGATGATACCCTTTATGGCATTGCCAGCATGTGGGTATTTGGCAAGCACCTAAAGCAAACCGAATATTACATTAAAATATCAATGGGAAGGACAAATCAAAATGTAATTTGTATTTCATTTCACCCTTCGCAGAAACCAATGCTGTACCCGTTTAAATAACGTTTAATAATGAATAGCCCTCTAACTGGTAAGCCCATGCCGTTGGTTAAAGAACCGGCCGCGCTCCAATTCCGCAAAGAAGAATTTAATATTTTATATCACTTTTATTTATGTCCTGATAGTAAGGAACAATTTACTTCTGATGCTTTAGACCAAATAAACCTAAACCAGGTACATAACCAATACCGGGAAAAATACGGTATTCCTTTTACCCACGAAATAAAAGAAATCCGGCAGAAATACGGTGTTACAAGTAAAATGATGTCGGAAATATTAGGTTTGGGTACCAATACCTACCGCTTATACGAAAGCAGTGAAATGCCGTCGGTGGCCAATGGACGTTTGATTTTAGCTATAAACGAACCCGACGATTTCCTGAAGCAGGTAGAAGCCAGCGCGCATTTGCTCACGGACAAAGAAATAAATAAAATAAAAAAACAAATTGCCGAATTAAAAAGCCATAAAGAGAAAACCACCTGGGAATTATTAATGGCTAACCATTTTTTTCAGTACGAAGGCATAAATGAATTTTCGGGTTACCGCCGGCAAGATTTTACCAAAATAGCCCATCTGATAAGTTATTATGCCCGTGAAATGGACCTTTACAAAACCAAGCTTAATAAACTGCTCTTCTACACCGATTTTGGGGTTTATAAACATAGAGGTTGTTCGGTCTCCGGCCTCACTTACCGGGCTATCCCGTTCGGACCGGTTCCGGCCGAATACGATAAATTGTATTTAAAATTATCCGGCGAAAAATTAGTGGAAGTAGAGCAAAAACCTATTGCGGGCAACTATACCGAAATATTTAAAAGTTTGGTAACTTTTAATCCAAATTTATTTGATGCCGAAGAGTTAGCCGTAATGGCGCAAGTGGTTCAGAAATTCCGAAATGTAACGGCCAAAAATATAGTAGAAATTAGTCATCAGGAGAAAGCCTGGCTGGAAAACGAAAAGGAGAAGCAGTTAATTAGTTACCAAAAATATGCTTTTGATTTGGTTAATATTGATTAGAAAAATCAAAAGGGTATTGCTCATTCTAGGTGATTTGCAACTTTAACTTATTCCTAATTGGTGCTTCAACCTTAGTCTGTGCCTTAATTAAAAACCTCGTAGAATTTGATTCAGTACAAAGTATAAATCTATTTAAACCGTTTCAGAATATGTCAAATCAAAATAATTCTATTACAATCGGTGAGGATGGTAACATTACTATTCAAGATGTTGGGAACAGCTCAATTATCATTAATACCAAGAATCCTGATGAAGTACTTAATAAATTAAATCAACTGAATCAGGTTCAAATAGATAGTCTGCTACAAGTAATAGAAAATCAAGATAAACGTATTACCTCATTGTTTAAAACTCGGTTAAATGGCGTAGCAAAAGAAAAGAATATAGTTAAAGGAAGTATATCTAATATAGGAGTAGCAACCATAGGAGATAATAACGATATACATTATCATTATCATCACCATGGTGAAACCAAGTTATCTAAAGAGCTTACGCTACATATTCCTAAAACTCACCCGGATGATATTGTAGGCCGGGAAGCAGACTTAAAGGAGTTACATGATCTTTTAAGCACTCAAAAAAGAGTAGTAGTAGTAAATGGGTTAGGCGGCATTGGCAAAACCACCCTTGCTCAAGTATATGTGAGTAAGTACTATGAAGAGTATAAACATATTGTCTGGATTACCCAGATATCTGAAAGTATTGCTCTTGATTTCAACAATGATAGTGGACTGATTAAAAACCTTCAAATTGAAACAGGAAATTTAGAACCTAATGAAAATCTAGAACCTGAGAAAGAATTTAAAGAAATTTTAATAAAATTAAAAAGTATAGCTGATAAACCAAATCTACTCATCATTGACAATGGAGTACAATCCTTAAGCAAGTACCGCCATATGCTCCCTAGCCAACCGAACTGGCATTTGCTGATTACTTCTAGAGAAGATATAACAGATTTTTATATTAAGCCACTTGGGTTTTTAAGCGAACAACAAGCTATTGAACTTTTTAAAAAATATTATACTCATAAAAAGTTAACCGATCAGGATATAAAGGAATTAGTAGTTACAGTTGACTATCATACCTTAACTATTGAAATTCTAGCTAAGACGGCCCAAGTGCAACGATATGATGCAGCGGTTCTAAAAGAAGCTATCGAAAAAGACTTGAAAGCTAATGTAAAAATATCTCATAAAGAGGATGGTAAAATTGAAAAAATAGGTTCTTATTTAAGAAGTGTATTTAGTTTAAGTAAGCTAAGTGAAACCGAAATTTGGTTGTTGAAGCAGTTTGCTTGCTTACCACCAGAGTTTCACACTTATGATTTATTGCAAGAATTACTCATTAATGAACAAAGCCCTTATAAAGAGACCTTTGCAGAAACACTTGCGAATATTGCTCAAAAAGGATGGCTGCTTAAGATTACGGCTTCAGATAGTTTTAAAATGCATCGTATTATAGCTGAAGTTATAAGGAAAGAACTAACAATAAGTTCAATTGATATTCAAAACCTAATAGAGGTTATTACTTCTAATTTAGGAAGAGGTGATATCACAGACAATCCTGTTAATAGATTTAAATGGGTATCTTTTGGTAAAACAATTTTAAAAAACATTCAAGATGATACATCCGATGAAATAACCTCCCTGCAATTTAACTTAGCTATTGTTCTAAGACATTTGGGTAACTTTAAGGAGGCAAAAGTTTTGCTAGAGAAAGCAGTTCAAAGCTGTGAAAATAAACTTGGTCAAAATAATATTACTTTTAATGAATTCGATACCAACTTAGCCAGCGTGCTTCAAGATTTAGGTGATTATGTTGGAGCTGAATCAAAATTTAGAAAAGCTTTGGATTGGGCAGAGGATAACTTGGGAGAAGATCATCCTATAACAGCAAATAGAATTAATAATTTAGCCTTAGTTCTTAAATTACTTTATGAAAAAAACGGAGGCATTATTCTACTGAAAGAATCAAAGGTTTTATTTGAAAAAGTTATTAAATATAATGAAAATAACTTTGGAAAGAACAATATTGAAACAACCATCAATTATTCAAACTTAGCAGGCGTGCTCCAAGAAATGGGCGAATATGAAAATGCAAAATATTATTCTAAGTTAGCTTTAAAATGGGCTGAAGATAACTTGGGAGAAGATCATCCTAAAACAGCAATAAGAAATTCTAATTTAGCAAGGGTGCTTATAGACACGAAAGAATATGATGATGCAATTCTGCTCTTAGAAAAAGCTCTACAATCTGACATAAATAACTTTGGTGAAAATCATATAAATGTAGCACATAGAAAGGGCAATTTAGCAGAGCTATATTTTGATATTGAAAACTATCCAAAAGCATTGGAACTTACTGAACAAGCCTTAAGTATTTATAATAAGGTCTTGCCTGAAGGACATCCTACTATTGAGACCGGGAATAATTATTATCGGTCTCTGAAGCAGAAATTAGGGTAGATTGCTTTGTAAATTAATTCATTTTATATAAAAAACTTTAACATGGAACCAATTAGTATGTTTTTATTATCAGCGGCAGGTTATATACTAAAAGGAGCAGCACAAAGCAAAGCTGCCGAAACAGCCAAAGAAGAAATCCTAGACAAGTTCTGGAAATGGGTAAAGCCGTATTTTATTAAAGAAGTACCACAAATAGAAGAAAGTCCGGACAGTCCAGACACAGAAATCCAAACCCAAGAACAACTGTTGGAATTGATTAAGAACGAAACTTTCATGAATGAACTTACTCAGAAGGTTACCAGTTTGCAACAAGCAGGTATAAAAGAGAAAAACATTGTCAAGAAAGATATTGAGCGGGTAAAGAAAATCAGGATTGGTGATAAAGAATATTCATCTAATGATTCCTACGACCGCAAAAACATTGTAGAAGGAAGTATAAGGGATGCAGATGAATTTATTTTAGGGGATGGGAATTAAATAAATTACCATATATTCGTAGCGTTCGCATACGTAGTCCCCAGTTATATGTAGTGTTCGCATCGGGGTCTCTACACATTTACAGGAAAGCCAATCTCCTGATTAGCGCAACTTGCTGCCTTAGCAAGCACCAATTTGGAGATTGCCTATACAGAAAGTACTTATCCCGCCTTTGCTATCTGGAAGGTGCAGCAAGATACCTGCTTCTTCTAAATAAAATTTATTAAAACTAATTTCAAAGCGTTAACTTCACCGTAAGAAAATAATACCGACCTGCTATATTTTGTCCACCATAAAAATATCATAATCATGAAACTTACCTTATTTTTTGTATTGGTCTTCTCCTTTCTAGGAGCTTTGGCCCAAACTAAAAAAACATCAGCACCCCAAGCTTTAGCGGCAAACGAACCACTTAAAATGGATAAAGGTAAAAATGTCTGGATGCTGACTTACTTTCGGCAGCGTTATCCTACCCGGATTGAGATTGATGAGAAGGGAAATACCGTGGAGGTGCCCTTGCCCGACCCCATGCAGGTAGAAAAGTTGCATATCGCCTTATCCACCGATGGACGCCATTGGACGCCTGTAAACAACAATAAACCTATCTGGGAGCAGCAAATGCGCGATCCTTACGTGCGTCGGGGGCCGGATGGGCTTTGGCGCATATTGGCCACGGGTGGCGGAAGAGGTAAGGACCGGGAGCAGGTAGGGCCGAGCTGTCTTTATGCCACATCCAAAGATCTGGTTCACTGGCAGGTGGAAAGCGCGTTACCCTTGATGAAAGACGCCCGCAATGAGGCGGGCGCCCTGGCCCGGAATATTTGGGCGCCCGAATGGTTTTATGATGATAAAACAAAAGAGTATATCTTAATCTGGTCTTCCTCTTTTGAAGATGCTGGCTGGAAAGAAAGCCGGCTTTGGTACAGTAAAACCCGTGACTGGAAAACATTTACCCCGGCCAAAGTATTTTTTGCTCCTCCCTATTCCGTGATAGACGGAACATTAGTAGAAAATAAAGGAACCTATTATCTCTATCATAAAGAAGAAGAATTTGGGGTTAAAACCGGGGAAAGGCGGTCCATCCGGGTGGCCACATCTAAGCACCTGGAGGGACCATACTCCATTGTGGAAGGGCCTTTGAATAAGGGTCAGATTGTTCCGGTAATTACCGAAGGCCCCACCGTAATGCCAGACCCGCTTAAACCAGGATGGTTATTGCTATATGATTATTGTATGACCAACCGCTTTGGGGCATCTTACTCGCCAGACTTAATTAACTGGAAAGTGGAAGAAGACGTAAGCTTTCCGTCCGAAGCCCGGCACGCTTGCGTTTCGTTATTAACCCCGGAGGAAGCGAAGACTTTAATTAAGACTTATTTCGGTAAAGAATTGAAATAATGGACCATGCAATAAAAATAAGAAGCAGTTTTTTAAAACCTAGTTTGGGGATACCAGCTAAGGTTTTAGTAAGAAATAATATAGTGCTCCAGACCTGGTCCTTGCTTTGATAAGCGGATCTTATAACTGATGTTACGCAAAATTTACTTAAATAAGGCAATCCAACTTACCACCGTCATTCTGAAAGAATCTTCTGAGGTACCTACTCAGAAGATTCTTTCAGAATGACGGATTTGGGAGCCTTGTACTGCTATTTATTTAGCTGCTCTTCTGTCGCGTAACATCAGTTATAAGTTTCGGATACAAAAAGGGATAGGTAAATACTACACCTGGTAAGCGTAAAAAAAGGTTTCCGAAGTAAGCTCTTTGTTTTAAGTCGGCTCCGGGAATTAAGGTTGCTCTTTGGGCCGCGTCAGGTGTTATTACCATAGTTGTCAGGCGAAGGCAAACAAACAGATCATCCCGAACTTGTGGAGGAATATATCTGGTACTTTTATAGGCCTACGCGCTTGGCAAGCATGGTTTTACAATAATCGGTATAATGTAAGATCCTTCGACAAGCTCAGGATGACAAGATAATGTATTTAATATGCTACTAAATAAGTAAAAATCCCTTAACCTTTAGGCGTACATTAATTTCCCTTTTGGTTGCGGAATTTCTCGGCCAAGGGCTTTAGCAGTATCTATCCACTCCTGTATTACAATCCCCACCTGCTGTAGCGCCTCTTCATACGTTTCACCGTCGGCCATGCAGCCAGCCAATTCCGGAACTTCAGCAATAACCGCATTATCTTCTTGGCTCCAATACAATATAATTTCGTATTTAGGGTACATGTTTTATTTGACTAATTTATACTTGAGCAGGATGTTTCTTACCTGTTTTACCTGGTAAGGTTTTGCCTGGCTTCCTTTTGGTTGAATATTAATAATTTCTTCAATATTATCCCGGTAAAAGATCCGGTGACTTCCGCCAGTTGTTCTTTCCGTAAACCCCAGGGCAATTAGAAAATTTCTTAACTCCTCGAAGCCTATATTATTATCCGAAGTTCCGGAAAGAATTTTCAACAGAAGTTTTTCATATCTACTCATTCTTTGCTACCTGGCTCACGACATAATTTACTAAAGATTGCAAATATATGTTTAGGTTAAAACGAAAGTACAGCTTCTTAATTGTTATTTCTCGCATATATAACCAGCAAGGTAAATAATTTCGCCGGTTTAAATCAAGGCTTTCGCATCAAATTTGTAAAGCACAATTATTTACTTCCGGGTCTTAATTTATTGTAAATCTAAACTTAGCCTTGCTCGGTATTATCGTCAAATTTACTGGCCGGTGTAGTTTTTTTTCTTAACTTAGCCAGGTAGTGCTTTTAATCAGATCAAACCTCCTGACTGTAATCTTATATGAAAAATCTTTTCTTGTTTTTATTTATCTGTTTTGCTTTGCCCGGGCTGGGCCAGGACCTCAAAAAACAAACTAAAAGACTATCGGCGCCTTATAGTAAAGAAGTTTACGAGGTACTAAAATCAGATAACCAAACTAAAAACGGCACTTACCTAAAATACTTCCATGATGGGGTTATGGCGGAAAAGGGCCAATATGAAGCCAATCAGAAAATAGGAGTCTGGGAATATTATACCTGGCAGGGTATCATGGATCAGCAATATAACTGGACTACCAGAAAATTAGAATCAACTAACCCAAAGACCGGCATCAAAAATTATTGGGTGGAAGAAAATGGGGTATTCGTACCCAAGGAGCCGGATGAACTGCCGGTTTTTATCGGGGGAGAAGGTGCTTTCCAGAGGCGTATAGGTTCTTCCATCCGGTATCCGGCAGAGGCCCTGCGGAGTGGTAAAGGAGGAGAAGTGCTTATTAGTGTTATTATAACAACGGAGGGGCAAATGGTAGAGGAAAAGGTGGTTCAGGGTTTAGGTTATGGATTAGAAGAAGAAGCGCTCCGGGTTATTAAAATAATAGAAGGTGAATGGGTACCGGGTAATGTTAAAGGCAATCCCGTTAATACCAGATTATTGATACCAGTTAGGTTTGGGCTGATGTAAACGCACGTATTACCGGGCCACCTGCGGTTTTTTTTCCCATTCTTCGGCATTTTTAATACCTAATTGGCGGGCATCAAACACCGGATCTAAACCGGCTTTACGTTGGGCCTGGTAGTCTTTCAGTGCCCGTAGCGCCGGTTTTTGCAAAAGGATAATGGCAATTATATTCAGCCAGGCCATAATACCCACCCCAATATCGCCTAAAGCCCACGCCGATTCGGCAGTTTTTACGGAACCCAAAAACGTAGCTCCCAGGATAAATACCCGCAAGAGGCCCAGCAGCCATTTATTGGTGTTCTTTGCCATTAGGTAACTCAAATTAGTTTCGGCAATATAGTAATAAGCCATAATGGTAGTAAAAGCAAACAGCAGCAAGGCAATGGCCACAAACCCGCCGCCCAAAGTCGGGAAGTGGGTGTTTACGGCTTGTTGCGTATACTCCGACCCGATGGGCACGCCCGGTAAATGTTCTACCAGGAAACCACCGGCCGGGTTAACCACATTATACTGGCCGGTAAACAAAATCATGAAAGCCGTAGCTGTACAAACAAACAGTGTATCTACATACACCGAAAAAGCCTGCACCAACCCTTGTTTTGCCGGGTGACTAACTTCGGCCGCCGCTGCCGCGTGGGGAGCAGTTCCCTGGCCGGCCTCGTTCGAATAAATGCCTCTTTTTACGCCCCAAGATACCGCCATACCAAACACCCCGCCAAAAGCCGGTTCCAGGTTAAAAGCCGAGCGTACAATTAAACTCATAATGGCCGGCACCTGGGTTATATTCATCCCGATGATAATGACAGCCATTAAGATATAAGCGCCCGCCATAAACGGAACTATAAATTCGGCTACTTTGCCAATTCTTTTTACGCCCCCAAAAATAATCAGGGCCAAAACCAACGTTACCGCCCCGCCGGTAATGGCCGGAGAAATAGAGAAAGCGTTGGTTATACCCAGGGCAATGCTGTTACTTTGTACCCCGGGTAACAAGAAAACCATACTTACAATGGTAGCCACGGCAAAAACCACTGCGTACCATTTTAGGCCCAAACCTTTCTCGATATAAAAGGCCGGTCCGCCCCGGTATTGTCCGTCTTTTACCTCTTTATAAATCTGGCCCAGGGTAGCTTCTATAAAAGCCGAAGCGCTGCCTAAAAAAGCAATCATCCACATCCAAAAAATAGCACCCGGTCCGCCCATGGCAATGGCGGTGGCTACCCCGGCTATATTACCGGTACCTACCCGGCCGGCAATAGCAATAGAAAAAGCCTGGAAAGAACTAACGCCGGTTTCGGAAGGAGTATTATTAAAAAGCAGGCGAATCATTTCGCGGAAATAACGCACCTGTAAAAACCGGGTAATTATGGAAAAATAAATACCTGTTCCCAGGCAAAGAATTATTAAAGCGTTACTCCAAACAATATTATTAATGTCCGTAATTAAATTTTCCATGTTTTAATTTAACCCTCAATAGCAGGCAATTTCTGGCTAATTATTCAGCTCAAAAAAATTCCCTATTTATTTTTAGGCCAAAGTAATGAAAAATTATTAATAATTCCGGATCATCCTTGAATATCGACCCTATTTTTGCAGCAACTTATGTAAATTTTAATTCGTAGTACTGCTTTCACCTTGATTACGGGAAAGTTTTGCATTATTAGTTTCTACCGTTCTTGTAAACTTAATTTACCGATACCAGCTATTTTATTTTTACGAAAGTTATCCGCTGCCATCTGGTTTTCCCATCCAATTTACTGCCCGGCAGCATAGTAAAACTGCCGTAGCTGCTGTTTTCTTTCGGGCTGGTAAGAAGCGGCCCAAAGAAAAAGAAGTAATTTATTATCTAATTTTATTAGTTTGGCTTAACTAAAAGATTTTACAACGATCTGGGGAGGCACAGACAAAAGTGGAGAGAAAGACAAAGTATGCACGCTTACCAATTTTATGCTTGCCCCATCAGGTAGTTAAAAATTCAGGTGATTTTGTTATTCCTTTTGTTTAAGGAGAAATACCGACGGCGGGGTTAATTCATCGAGAAGAAATGTATGATGCCGCTGAAAGGGAAAAATTACCCCGTTTGAAAAACAAATGCCCTTAAAAGATTCCGGCCAGCTTAACCTAACTTATTCTTTAAAATTTAGCATTGATGAGAAAAGATATTTTACCTGTTAATAGCAAAAAAATAAGCGCAATTGTTTTTTTGGTTGGGCTGGTTATGTTGGTAACGGCCATGCAGAAACCTGGAAATAAACCGGTTGTAATTGGGTATGTAGGTGGGTTTAGAGGTTTACTAAAAACCGAAACCATTGCGGCCGAAAAACTCACGCACATTAATTATGCTTTTGTTAATGTTAAAAACAACCGGGCCGTGCTGGATAACGAAAAAACCGATACGGTTAATTTCCGGAAGCTGAACTTGCTTAAAAAGAAAAATCCGGATTTAAAGCTATTAATATCGATTGGCGGCTGGTCTTGGAGCGAAAACTTTTCGAATGCGGTGCTGACCGACACGGCCCGGAAAGCTTTTGCGGCCAGTGCCGTTGCTATTATCCGGCAATACCAGCTTGACGGCGTGGATATAGACTGGGAGTACCCCGGCATGCCCGGCGAAGAAGGCAATATTTACCGTCCGGAAGATAAGCAAAATTTTACTTCTATGTTCCAGGCTTTACGGGCAGAGTTGGATATTTTACAGAAACAAACCGGGAAAAAGAAACTCCTGACTACAGCCGTAGGTGGTTTTACCAAATTCTTAGATCACACCGAAATGGGCAAAGCCCAGGTTTATTTAGATTATGTCAACCTCATGACCTATGACTTATATTCGAGTGAATTTGCGGCGCACCATACCAACCTGTACGGCTCTAAGCTGAATAAAACCCAGAACAGCGCCGATACCGCCGTTAAGGCCTATATCGCAGCCGGCGTACCCGCCGGGAAACTGGTAATGGGCATTGCTTTTTACGGCCGTAATTTTCAGTTAGCCAATAACGCTACTCAGGGACTCGGAGACCGGGTGGTGTCGCAATCTTTTGGCAAAGGGTACTCCGTTTTAAAGGATAGTTTAGTAAATACAAGCGGCTTTAAAGCTTATCGGGACGAAGCAGCAAAAGCCCCTTACCTGTTCAATAAAGAAGTAAAAGTGTTTATTACCTACGATGATGAATGGTCGGTACAAAATAAATGCAACTACGTTTTAGATAAAAGAATGGCCGGGGTTATGTTCTGGGAATATGAATCCGACCCGAAAGGCTATTTACTCTCTACCATAAATACCGCTTTTAAAAAATAAATTTACTTTGCCGAGAGCTACCGGTGCATAGAAAATACCGTATCGATTTGGTATTGCCGGATGGTTTTCTGAAAATCATAGTGAAGCGCACTGACGCGCTGTTCGCGCTGTTTGCGGTTGCTGAGCCTTACTTTAAACTTATTTTGCTCGCGCCGCAGTACCAGGTGTTGCTTACCAACCCTGGCCCGGGTAGCAGTCGAATCAGCCCGGATTCGTTCGATGCGGCGTTTGTTATTTCCAAACAAAACCGGGAATAAGCTCACGTCCATGTTCAGATCGGCATTGCCGCCCATGGTATAGGTACCCGCTAACTGAAAGGCAGTTAAATTGCTGTTTAAACTCAATCCCGGCGACAGGATTTCGTTGTTGCGGAGCAGAAAACTGGTGGTTACACTTTCGAAATACAGGTGCCGGGTGCGCTCTTCGCGGAGTAAGCGGAGCGCCTGCTGAATGGGCGCTACTTCAATCAGTTGCAGGCCCTGAAAATTAGCTTTTACGTAAGCTACCGTGCGGTCCATACTGGGCGAGAAAGTTTGGTCCAGGGAGGTACGCACCGCCACCTGGCAAGCTACCTCTCCCCGGATATTCTGGCTGCTCAGCACATCCAGTTGCATTTTTTCGGCCATTTGGAACAGTTGGGGTAAATCTACCTGGTGCAGTTCGGCCCGCAGGTTTAAAGGTGTAAACTCACCCGGTACATCTAACTGCATTGTACCCCGGATATGCACTTCGCCGCCGGCAGTTTGTAAATCGAGCCGCGAAATTTTGGCCCGCTGGCTGTTCAGGTCGGCCTGTAAGGTCACGTTGGTACCTTCTAAGTACAAATACCGGAGCTTTTGGGTTTTCACCTGTAGGTTCAGGCGATAATCTTCCCGGGAGTAAAATGGTTTTTTCTTAGCCTTCTGAGGGGGAGCTGCGCTTGCTTTTGCTCCTGGTTTTCCTTTTTTTAAGGTCGCCAAATCCTGCATAAAACTTTGCAGATCTAGTTCGGGGTATTGCAAACGCACGTTGAGGTAAGGCGCCCGCATCCCACTGACCGGATAGTACCGAAATCCCCCGTTTGCCGTGGCTACTCCCCCCTTGGGCGAAACAAAGCGCATGTGAGTTAAGGAGACTTTTTCATCCTGCTGGTTTACCTGTACCGTTAAATTCCGGACGTGCTCCCCCATGGGCAGGTACACGCGGTTTACCCGTAAGTTGAGCTGGGTTTCCATATCGGCCAGGCTATTTTGCCGGGTAGGTGCGGCGACCGGACTCACCTCATTGGTTATTTTGGTTTTGGGGCTTTTGGTTGATCCTTTAGCCTGGGCTACGGGTTCATCCAGGAGCCAGTCGGAGTCGAGGTAAGCAGCCTGAACAGTAGCCCGCGACGAAATACGACCGGGCTGATCGAATAGATAAGCAAAAAAGTTATTTACCGAAGCCTGCATCTTAAAAGTATGTCCGCCAATTAAGCCGTGCAGTTGCTGCAATTGCAGTACATTATCATTAAACCGCAACACTCCATTTACATTACGGCAAATAACCGACAAACCCACCGGCTGAAAAGTGGCAGCTTGCAGCATAACAGTTCCTTGCCCCTGCCAGGGCGCATCAAGGGGTTTTCCCGGCATTGGTATTTTTCCGCGCAACAAGACCTTGCCTTGCATACTGCCGCCCAATACGGCGGTAAAAGGCATATTTACCATACCTGCCAGTTCAGCCAGGGCAATCTGTCCGGTACCCTGAAACGTAAACGCCGGCTTTAAAAAATTTTGCACCGTTAAAGCAACCCGGAAAGAATCCTGCTGGGAATGAGCCGAGAAGTTAGATATAATAAACCGGCTGGTTTCGGGGCTGTGCAACGGCCCGTTGTCCATTTCGCCGGTTAGCTGCACCTCTTTAATCAGGCGTTTGGTGGCCGGCAGGTACAAATCGCCTTTATCCAGCCGGAACCGGATGGTGTTGCGGGGCCGCAGCGTGGGGCCGCTAGCCCCCGTAATATTAAAAGCAAAATGCAGGCGGCTATTGGTTTTTACGTGCCGGAGAAATGTTTTGGCCTGGGGCGGCAACAATTGCGTTAGCACGTACAGCACTGGCTGGTAACCCGTCAACCGGAAATTAACGTTGGTGCCGGCTCCGGAAAGCAAGGCCTGGTGGGTACCGCTCATCCGCATTTTATTCTTATTCAAGACAATCTCCGTATCAAAGATTTTTCCCTGCTTCTGATCGAGTAAATACGCGTAATGTACGTTGCTGGTAAAGGGTTCCTGCCGCAGCAACACAATTTTATTACTGAGTACGGAATCAATTTTGCCGTTCACCGCTCCCTGAATGGTTAGTTTCCGGTCTTGTAAACGCGCTTCCAGGTCGGCCTTTTCCAGGTTTAAAGTAAAGGTGTTCTGTTTATATAAATTCTCGCTAATAATTTTGGCGTTGCGGATGGTGAGTTTAGGAATTACCAGGGGAATTCCACTTGATTTGGTTTCTGGTTGATGAGCCGGGCGGAACCGCAAGCTCCTTTTTTGTCCCAGGCTGTCGATATGCTGATGAAACAAAACCTCCTGCAGATGCACACGGCTGATGTTCAGGCGATCGAGGCGGTATTGCCCTAACGGTACGGCTACTTCGGCTTGTTGCACAGCCAGTACCTGCAGGGGCAGCCCACCGCTCGTATCTACTACTGATAGCCGCTTAAAAACAAACGTTACCCGCGGGAAATGACGCCAGACAGAAACGCTGGTTTCGAAAGGCCGCAACACTAAATCAGATTGTTGGTTGAATTGCTGCCGCAAAAAGATACCGGCCTGGTCCTGGTAAAGGCGGGCAAATATTTCCAAACCGGCCAGCGCTGCTCCTAAAAGCAAGACCAAACCAATTACCAGAATTTTTATAATTTTATTTCGGCGCATCGGGCACGGACACAGCATTCTTCTTGTGCGGATCAGGATCTGTGTCCTTACTTTATTAACTGATAAATCAGAATAAAGTTAACCGTAAGCTTACCAGTTTTAAAATCTTGTCAACTTTAAATAAAGATACGCTGGCATTTGCTATGCGAAGATTTACATGTATAATCTTTACGCCTGTTTCGCGGCAACCTAACGCCCAATTTGCGTAATGTATCTTCCAACTAGTAAGGTACCAACGGTCTCTCTTCAGAGACTTTTCCTTTTACCCTGTTCTATTCAATAAGACCATCCCTGCTATCTTAGCCTTACAGATATCTCCCGGGCCTGTTCGCTCAGCGATAGGGCTGGCTATGCTGCTGTTAGCAGCAGCTTTATACCTGCTTTAATAAGCTTATAACTTTAAATCTACTTTTTTACCCGTTTTCGCGGCCAGGTAAATCGCGTCAATTATTTTTAAATCCTTCAGGGCTTCTTGGCCGTCTACCGGCACTACCGGTTGTTTGTTTTCTAATATGATACCCGCCATTTCGTCCATTTGTACGGTTTGGTGAGTTACATGGGGCTTATCTAATTCTCCTTTATGGGTACGGCCTTTAATGGGCCCGTAACCCGTAGCGGGTTGTAATTCAGCAAATCCTTTATCGCCATCTAAGAAAAACCGGTCCAGGTTATTCATGTTGTAAGTAGATAAACAGGAAGCAACGGCGCCGCTGGGAAAACCAAACTGAAACTGAATGGTTTCGTCTACGCCTTCTTTAAATTTTACCGGGTCGGTTTTGGTTTCCTGGGCGGTAACCCAGATTGGTTCTTCCCCTACCATGTAACGCGCCCCATTAATAGAATAGATACCAATGTCCATCATGGCACCGCCGCCGGCTAATTCTTTATTTAAGCGCCATTGGCTCGGGTCACCGATGGTAAAGCCGGTTAATCCCTGAAAAAATTTAATCTTTCCTAATTCTCCTGCTTTGCGCATCCGGATTATTTCCAGGGTATTCGGCTCAAAGTGCATCCGGTATCCTACCAGTAATTTTACATTGGCTTTATTACAGGCATCAATCATTTCCTGCCCTTCTTTGGCATTAACCGCCATAGGCTTTTCGCAAATTGCGTGCTTACCCGCTTTAGCTACCCGTATTACCTGGTCGTGGTGCAGGGCATTGGGCGTAATTACGTAAACTGCATCAATGTCTTTGTTATTTTTAATACCGTCGAAATTACTGTAGTTGTAACAGTTTTTGGCCGGGATATTGAATTTACTTTGCCATTCTTTTAATTTAGATGGGGTACCACTAATGGCTCCCACTAATTTAGCTTTTTTGCAAGCTTGCATCGCCTCGGCTACCCGCGTACCGTAGCTTCCTAAACCCATAATGGCTACCCGCAGTACCGGTCCTTCGTACGATTGATTATCAAAACCATTGCTGCTTATCGCCCCGAAATCGGGTAAAAAAGGCAAAGCAACAGCCGAAAAAGTAAGCTTTTGAATAAAGTGGCGGCGAGAATTCATAAGAGATAGCTTTCTGTTTAAATTAAAGTAGTTCCGGATAGCGCTTAAATATAGACAAAGTTTTTTAAAATGCACCTGTTGCCCGAAAATAGTCATTTTACCTGGTCAGTAATATTAATTTAGCAACCACAAAGACTTGAACGCACCTGCCCGCGGCTATACCAAAATACCTGCTACATAACCATACATTACCAATTGGGTAAATATTACTAGCCTCCTAATATTACTGGCAATTGTAGGTCCTTTTATCCAGATAACCGGAAACCGGATTTGATTTCGACCTTAAATGCTGATTTGCCTAAAATTTCACCTAGTCCTAGCGCTAAGCCAAAGCAACTAAACGAACACCTGACGCGCTGACAAAGCAAGGAACAAAAAAGCCGCTAAAATAAACTAGTATTTGATAAAGCAGTGTTATATGCTGCCCGGATAAAACCACGATTTTTGCATACTAACCCTGTTTATATGTACCTGAAGAAGTTTTTTATGGCGCTGCTTTTCTTAAGCGGCGGTTACCCGGCCCTGGCCCAATCGGTAAAAAACCACGGCGCCTTACATGTAGCGGGTACCCAACTGCAAGATAAAAACGGCCAGGCAGTCGTGCTGCGGGGCATGAGTTTCGGCTGGCATAACTTCTGGCCCCGTTTCTACAACCCCAAGGCGGTAGCCTGGCTAAAAAAAGACTGGCAATGCAATGTAGTACGGGCCGCCATGGGCATTGAACCCAAGGATGGCTACCTGCAAAAACCCGATTGGTCGAAAGAGAAGGTTAAAGCGGTAGTAGACGGCGCTATTAAAAACAACTTGTACGTCATTATCGACTGGCACAGCCATAACATTAACTTACCCGAAGCTAAAGCTTTTTTCACGGAAATGGCCCAAACCTACGGCCAGCACCCAAACATAATTTATGAGATTTTTAACGAGCCCGACGAAGAAACCTGGCCCTAGGTAAAAGCTTACGCCACCGAGGTTATTGCGGCTATCCGGGCCGTAGATCCGGATAATATTATCCTGGTAGGCACCCCGCATTGGGACCAGGACGTGCACCTGGCCGCTGATGATCCGATTACAGGCGTAAGCAATATAATGTATACCCTGCATTTTTACGCGGCCACGCACAAACAAGGGCTCCGCGACCGCGGCGATTATGCTCTGAGCAAAGGATTACCGCTTTTTATATCTGAGTCGGCGGGCATGGAAGCCTCCGGCGATAGGCCTATAAATGAAGCTGAATGGCAAAACTGGCTGGACTGGGCTGAGCAACACCAAATCAGTTGGGTTACCTGGTCGGTCTCCGACAAAGACGAGACCTGCTCCGTGTTACTCCCCTCTGCCTCAGATACCGGCCGCTGGAAAGATAGCGACCTTAAATTATCTGGCCAGAAAAGCCGCGCCCTCATCAGAAAGTATATGGCTCTGGGGAAGCAGAAGCAGAAGGAATAACAGAAGCTGATTTTGGCAAGCTGGTTTTAAGAAGGTACTCTAGCAACCCTTATGTAGTAACGCTGACTGATTTGGAGGCAAAAGCGGAGCAAAGTTCTACATTTATCCTAATAGATATTTACTAATTGCTTTATACACTTACACTATATCGTATAATATATAATATTTTATATATATTTTTTGTTTTATATTATTCCCATTATTATTTTTATAAAAAAATATAAAAATGGAAATATTAAAATCAAGCTTCCTAAAACTAAACTTAAATTTAGAGCTAATAACAGATATAGTGATAACCTTACTATTATCATTGATAGGGGTAATAGTTATAATAAGTAGTTGGTACGAAAACTTTTTAACTTTCTCTACCTCTACATTGGGTTTGGTAATATATGGGTGTTCTGTAGTTGACCAAAAATTATCCCATATAACAGATCCGGAAGAAGAACATCAGAACGATCCTTATTAAAGGTTTGTACAGGAGGCTATAAAGAAACTGAACATTGGATAACAGCCACTAAAACAATATCCCTTAGCTTTCAATCCGCTTTAATTATCAACGTCCCGCAAGGCCGGCCGGGTGTCATGGGGGTCACGTTTTTCATAAGGCACCCGGAAAGCCGACAAGTCGGGTTGATATTTTCGTTTCCGGGCTTGTTCGTAGTTATAAATAATTTGCCCTAGGTTATACAGGAAAGGATGCCCGATGGTGTCGAATTCGTACTGGCCGTCGTTTAATACGCCATCGCGGTTTACATACAGAGTAGCCGCCAGCATGTATTCTACTTGGTGCTCGAAATCGGCTATGTACGACACATCGGTTAAAAACCCGTACGCCCAGCCAACTTTGTTAAATACCCGCACGTGTGGCGGCATTTGGTGGGTTTGGTTCCGGAAGAAGAACTTCACATAGCTGTCGTAAAAAAGAGTAGTATCGTATTTGGGATACGGGGTTTCGGAAGGATATTGCGATAAGTAGCGGTACAGGAAGCTGTAATCATCCGGAGTCAGATTAAACCGTTGCTTTTTCGACACGGAGGTGGGGAATAAAACGGATTGCAGCATTTGCTGCATATCGCCTAAGGGCAGGTTGTTGTGTTCGGTAAAATCGAAAGGCGCCGGCACCAAGCTGTCGTTACGATCTACATGAGCTTTACCCAAAAATATTTTCCGGCTAAAATCAAAAGCATCGGGGTTGTAGGCGGCCGGTTGCGTGTACTTGGTGCTACCATCCGGGTTTAAGAACCGGATGGCATTGGTATGTCGGTTGCCTTCAGCGGTAAACCCCATAAACTGCCGGGTAATGCGGGAGTTTTTATAGCCTTTTGCCTGTAAACTTTGGTTAATGCCTTGCTGACCTACAAACTGGTACATCCGGTTGTACGGGTCGTTTTCGCTGATTAAGAAAGCCCTTCTTATAAAATGGGCAATAGATGGCAAGTTGTTAGCAGCAGTCGGGTCGTGGTAAAGTGATTTCTGTCCGGCATAACTGCTATCGAAGGCCATGGGTGTATATTTATCTATACCCTTTTCCCGGAGGGTATTTAACTTCTCCAAAGACAAAAACGCCAGCGGCATTTTCACCATCGAAGCCGGGTTGAAATATAAATCCGGGTCGTAATTAAAGTAAAAGTTCTTAAAGGAAGGCTTATTATTTTTATCGCGGTTAATCTGGGTGTAAATAATTTGTACGCGGTATTCTTCGGGGTTTCGCAGCACTTGGTTCACACTATCGTTGCCGACTTTGGTTAAAATATCGGCAAGAAATTTATCGGTTTTTCTTTGCGCCATTACTGGTTTATAAAGGAAAAGCAGAGATAAAAGCAAGAGTAGGTACCGGAACATAAGTCAGTTTGGCTAAAAAGGCGAATGTCCAAAAATAAGTAAAGAATTAACATTTTGCTTGCACCTTATATATCTTTAAGCCGGTTATACGCTAATTGCAATTAGTTTACGTCCAAAATTAATATCCTTAGGGGCTATTAATTATGTCTAAAACCAGCTAAGTCGTATTGTAATCCCGAACAGTTAATTATCTTCTAACTGAATATTAACCTTCATTATTTTCTTTGAAGATGAACTGAAGATAGGAACAACTAAATCATATTTATCTACTACGCCGTCACCATTTATGTCCAAGTATTTCGTATCACCTATTTTGGGTGTCGGAGTATGACCGGGATTAGAAGCTATATCTGCCTGTGTTTTGAAAGTACCGTCAGGAATATAACTTGCTTCTGCATTTCCAATATACTTGCCACTATTTGCCTGATTGGGTACGAGGTAGATATAATATTTTCTCTCCATTTTTAAATTAAATCTTACAAAGCCATCGGCAGAAGTACTTTTTGTATTATCCCGCGAGGCTATTCTTCTAGTATCATCCAAAACATCAAAACCAGCGCCCGAAACGGGCAAATTGTTGGAGGCTACTACTTTTATTTCTAAGCCAGGACCATCTTCTTTCCGGCATGAACCAAAAGCGAGCAACAATAATATTATTATAAACCTAAAGCTGTAAAGAGAAATTTGCATAGAGATAAGTTGAAAATAAATTAGATTAAACAAAGTATTAGTACCGTTTTTAGCAACCGGATAAACGGAGGCATCTTTTAGTAAAAGTTTATAGTCTTCCGGCAGCAGACTACAAACAGTAGAAAAAATAAACTGGGATATTAACTCATGTTACACAAAATAATAGGGACTTATGGTTTAGGATTTCACTTTTATCATACTACAGAATTAGAATAATTTTAGGATGACAGAAATTGACCCAAGAAAGCTAAACGCCATACTTGCTAAACCTCTGATATCAATTAAATCTGGTATTGGCTGGTATCCCGGCCAGCATGCGTAACTGTTTATTTGCTATACAGCATTACATCTTTACGTATTTAGCATAATCTTTCAGGTTTCCTTTCCCGATTTTGTCTCCGTAAGAATTCCCGATTCTTAGGCGTGGGGGAACAGAATACGCTAACACCTCACTATTTTCAGTATAAAGAACTACCTGAATCATTAGGTTGTGCATACGGATACCAGAAGGGAGAATATAGATATAAGCATAATCCTTGGCTTTATTAAAAATTGCTTCTTCTATCTCTTTGGTGTCTACTATTTTGTAAGGTAAGCCATACTTCTCCTTTATCTCTTCTTCTGTTATATTTTCATTTAATAAATTTTTATCTAGTAGCAAGGTCACTTCTTTCAGCTTGTTACTATTTTTCTTTGCCTCCTTGGGGTAAGACATTTCTTTGCCTTCGCTCATACTTTTGCTCATAATATTCTGAACCTGAAGCATAGCACTTATTAATTCTCCATCTGAAGGGAAAACAGGGGAAAAATTATGCAAGTAGATATACCTGTTTCTAACAATATCTTCCAGCAGACTTACCGATAAGGTGCTGGTGTACGAAATGCTAAATGGTCCACTAGAAGATGTTTTCGTGATTTCCCAAGTGCTAAATTCCAATACAGCCAGCTTCTTAATTTCTTTTTTCTTTTTCTTCTTTAGTGCCCGCATTTCGCTGGCGGTCATGTAAGTAATATCTTTGTTAAAGGTCCAATAGTTCTCAACCTTACTTTTGAGGGTCTGCACAACTCTATCCGCTTCTGTTTTATCTTTTTCGCCGGTTGGTTCTGGTAAAACTACCACAAGAGGTCGCTTTTTGAATTCTGCAAATTGTTTGACATTACCAACCATCTGCGCGGTGGCATTAAGGTAAGTGCATAAAAGCACAACTATCATCAGTAAACGTGTTTTCATTAACGTTAAAAAAGTTTGAGTTGATTGTATAAAGTAAATTTTAATTCTTTTCAGGACTGGAATGTACTTGACACACAAAAATACAAAATAATTAATATTTATAAATAGCAACCATTTTATTATTTTATTAATATTTCAAAAAATTGGCATCTTGTTATAAACAGGAAGATTATATAAAAACTACAAAGCCAGGATTAAAAGCAAAAGCCCAAAAAAACAAGCTATCCGGGCTTTTAAATGGTATCAATTAGGCAGTACAAGGTAGTTCTGCCTATCTGCTCAGACGCAGCAACCTCAATATATCCCCACTTATCTATATAGACTTTATTTATAAACGGCAACTTACAGAACCAACTATTATATAAGATTATTTTTATTACCTGGCATTTATTTGGGTTCTTAACAATTGCGCATTAATGGCCACTATAACGGTACTCAAGCTCATTAAGGCCGCTCCGATAGCCGGCGACACCATGATGCCTTGTTTGTACAAAACCCCGGCGGCTAAAGGCAGTGCAATAACGTTGTAAGCGGTGGCCCAGATAATATTCTGGATCATTTTCCGGTAAGTAGCCTTGCCAAATAAAATTAAGGAGGCAATGTCTTGGGGATTGCTGTTTACCAAAATAATATCGGCGGTTTCGGCGGCTATATCGGTACCGGAGCCAACTGCAATGCCCACATCGGCCTGGGCTAAGGCGGGTGCATCATTTACGCCATCGCCGGTCATGGCCACAAACTCGCCTTTGTTCTGAAATTCTTTTATTTTTTCCTGCTTCTGATGGGGCAGTACATTGGCTAAGAAGCCGTCCATGTGTAAGTTATCGCTGACACTCTTGGCTACCCGGTCGTTGTCGCCGGTCAGCAAGAAATTTTTAATGCCGTTTTCTTTTAATATCCGGATAGCCGCCGCCGATTCTGGTCTTACCTGATCTTTCAAACTGATGAAACCGGCTACCTTTCCGTTAATTAAAACGTAAACTACGGTTTCTACACCTTCTTCGGCATTGCTCCTAGGTACCTGGATATTGAATTCTTTAATATAATTAGGCCCTACTACTTTTACCGGTTTCCCTTCTACAGTACCTTCCAAACCTTTGCCGGGTAAATAATTAAATTGTTCGGCAGCCGGAACCGTAATATTTTCTTCTTTGGCCCACTTCAAAATGCCTTGCGAAATATAATGCTCGGAATTTTGCTCTACCCCGGCCGCCAGCCTTAATATTTCTTTTTCCGGAATTGCCGGATCAAAAGAAACCAGCCGGGCTACCTGGTGCGATCCTTGCGTCAGGGTACCGGTTTTATCGAAGATGATGGTAGTTATTTTGCGGGAGTTTTCGAAGGCCGTGCGGTTCCGGATTAACAAGCCATTTTTAGCCGACATAGCCGTGGAAATAGCTACTACCAGGGGAATGGCCAAACCCAAAGCATGCGGACAGGAAACAACCATAACGGTTACCATGCGCTCCAGGGCAAAAGCTAAATCGGCCCCGGCTAAAAGCCACCCGGCAAACGTAGTAAAACCGGCAAACAAGGCCACATAGGTGAGCCAGCGGGCAGCTTTATCGGCTAAGTGCTGCGTGGCCGATTTGGTTTTCTGGGCTTCCTGCACCAGGTTTATTACCTTGTTTAAGTAACTTTCTTCGCCGGTACTTTGCACCCGCACCTTCAAAGAACCATTGCCATTAATGGAGCCGCCAATAACTTTACTTTCTTTTACTTTCTGTACCGGTTTGCTTTCGCCGGTCAGCATACTTCCGTTCAGGTAACTTTCGCCTTCTTCTATTAAGCATCGGCCGGGACTTTTTCGCCGGACCGTACCAAAATCAAATCATTTTTTTTCAGGTTGTCAATCCGGATATTTACCGTTTCATCGCCCTTTATTACATGGGCTTCCGAAGGCATCAAACTAACCAGTAGTTCTAAGGCGCGGGAAGCTCCGGACACCGATTTCATTTCGATCCAGTGTCCCAAGAGCATAATTACAATCAGCGTGGCCAGTTCCCAGAAGAAATCCATGCCGGGTAGCCCGAAAACAACCGCACTGCTGTATAAGTAAGCTACCGTTATGGCAATGGCAATTAAGGTCATCATGCCGGGAGCACCTTTTTTCAGTTCGTCTTTTAAACCCGTCAGGAAAGGCCAGCCGCCATAAAAAAATATAATGGTAGACAGTACAAAGGCAATGTACATATTGTACGGAATATCCAGCCGGTATCCCACAATACCCTGCACCATCGGGCTGATAATAATAACCGGCAAAGACAGCAAGAGCGAAATCCAGAATCTTTTCCGGAAATCGTTAATCATCATGGCATGGTGATCGTGGCCATGTTCGCCGTGAGCGGGTGGCTGATGCCCCCCGTGGGGCATGGCATGATTATGCGCGTGTAAGGTTTTATCGGCCAAATGATTTTCGGTATTATCCCTTACTTCCCGGGCTTTTTCTGCCGGATGCTGATGACGGTGATGATGATGTTCCATATTTTTGACGTTGAGTTTAAACCAGGACCAGGTAAAGCGAAAAAGGATAATCCCGATTGATTATCCTTTTTACTACTTCTTTTTTAAGTAAGTGGTATAATTATAACAATGGTTGCAAGCAGCGGCACCAGCATTTAAAGCTTTAATAATGGGTTGATACAAACAATAAGACTTAACGTTTTCTTTTCATTAAGACTTTGTTTATTCTCTTCTGGTTTTACGCCGTCTTAAAACAGCTTGTTTAATACAATTCTTTCTAAAGTTTATAAAATTTGGCCTTACCTCTTTTTCTCTTACTTTTTCCGGGTAAATTGTCCGTTGTTATTTATTCACGAACCAGAATAAAGTAAATATTTTGTTTAGCGTACCTATGATCTCAAAATATACTTTCTTGCTTTTATTAGGCTTGCTCCTGGGAGCTTGTGAATCCCAGCCGGCAAATAAGCATGCGGCTAATGCTGGCCCGGAAAGCAATGCACAAGCTATTATTAATAAGGCTATAGCCGTACACGGTGGTGAACAGTTTGAAAACCTAAATTTATCTTTTGATTTCCGGGACAAACATTATACTGCGCGCCGGAATAACGGGCTTTATACCTATACCCGCTCCTTTACCGATTCCACGGGCCAGGTAAAAGATGTTTTAACCAACGATAATTTTACCCGAACCATTAACGGAGTAAAACAAGAATTACCGGCCGAACGGGTACAAGCCTTTACATCGTCGGTGAATTCCGTTATTTATTTTGCGCTACTGCCTTTTGGCCTGAACGACCCAGCCGTGAAAAAAGAGTTTTTGGGTAACGTTAGCATCCAGCAAACGCCTTATTACAAAATTAAAGTTGTTTTTAACCAGGAAGGCGGCGGCGAAGATTTCCAGGACAATTATTTGTACTACATCAATCAAAAAACCGGTACTATGGATTTTCTGGCTTATACTTTTGCCACCGACGGCGGCGGTATCCGGTTCCGCCAGGCCATTAACCCCCGTAAAGTAAATGGTATCTTGTTTCAGGATTATATTAATTACGAACCCCAAGCAACCATTAATTTCTGGCAGATAGAACAGGCTTTTGCAGCCGGCCAATTAAAAGAATTATCCCGGATTGAATTAAAAAACCTCCGGGTTGATCTACTTTAGAATAACGCTACAGAATAGCTGATTTCTGAACAATTTGGGATATTAAAACTAATTGACCCGGGAAGAAGATAATGGCAGTGCCACGATGCAGGTGAATATGACTTAAGCTTATCTGGCCCCTGGCTAAGCACCAGAAATTAAAGCCATGGCGCAGAAAATTATATTAATCTTTTGTTATCATATTACTTTTTGTATATAGTATATTCGTTAGTTCAGTTACGTTTATACCGCTAATATAGCGGTATAAACGTAACTGGTGAATACATAAACAAGTTAGCCTTAATTGAAAATAATGAAGACTTATATATTATTAACTTTCTTTTTCTTTTTTACAGTTAGAGGTTTTGCTTGTGATTGTGAAGACCAAGGAAATTTTATACAAGTAGCGCCAAAAAGTGACTTAGTTGCATATATCAGGATTAAAAAGTTTCTAACTTTTAAGGACATCAATGAAGAAAAAACACCAATGTCCATGGACGCGGAAGTTATCGAAGTTTTTAAAGGTAAAGAAGTAAGGAAGAACATTATCATCTGGGGAGATAACGGAATAATGTGCCGGCCTTACCTTTCTCGATTCAAAGAAGGAGAATTATACGTTATTGCTTTTCATTCAAGTAATAAAGACCATGGACACAAAAATGAAAAAAATACAGATTATTTCATTTCAGTATGTGGGACTTATTATTTACCAGTTAGAACAATGAAAAGCATAAAATATGCTGAAGGGAACATTGAACCTAATAAACCTAAACTAAAGATACAAGAACTTAAAGGACTATTAGCAAAATTAAAGTAGATATTGGACATAAAAAACAACTAAGGCTAACAAAAGCTTTATGCCAGCCGGGTCTATTCCAAGTCCTAATTATTTTAAGTTCATATAGGTCGTCTCACTAGACATTTGACTCCGTCAAAGCCTCCCAACCGACCACAAAGCCCGGCCGTCAAAATCCTCAACCGAAAACAACATGAAAATCTGTGTAGCCCAAACCAGGCCGGTAAAAGGTAATATTGCCGGTAATATCGAAAACCATAAAAAATTAATAAACCTGGCCGTAGCTGACAGAGCCGACATTATTATTTTCCCGGAATTATCCATTACAGGTTACGAACTGGAACTGGCCGGAGCCCTGGCGACTACCCCGGATGACCGCCGCTTTAACGTTTTCCAGGAAATCAGCGATACCGGACAGATTACCATTGGCATTGGCGTACCCACCAAAAATAATAACGGTATTTATATTACAATGGTACTGTTTCGGCCGCACCAAGCCAGGCAAACCTATTCTAAAAAGTATTTACACACCGATGAAGAACCATTTTTTGTGAGCGGCCAGAGTTCCCTGCGCTTACTGGGCGATAAAAATAACGCGGCTTTGGCCATTTGTTACGAAATATTGGTTCCGGAACATGCCGAAAATGCTTTTAAAAACGGCGCCGATATATACATCGCCAGTGTGGCAAAATCGGTGAATGGCATGGCTAAAGCAATAGAAAGGTTAGCCCAAATTGCCCAGGAATACTCCATGACCGTGTTTATGGCCAACTGCGTGGGCTTTTGCGATAATTTTGAATGTGGTGGCAAAACATCGGTTTTAGATAACAAAGGCCTCTTGTTAGGTCAACTAAACGATTCGGATGAAGGCTTATTGATTCTCGACACCGACACCCACGAACTAACTCAAAAAACGATATAACAAAATAATACATAACCAGGTTTGGCAGCTGCCCGACTCCCGTTAGTCGATACAATGCGGCTATTCATCTATACATCGGGTACGGCCGGAAATTAACAGGTAGGCTTAGGCGTTCATCAGGAGCAATAAACTATAACAATATTGACGATGAAACTAAAAACTAACCTATTGGCATTAACCTGCATGTTGTTTCTATTTGCTTCCTGCGATGATGTAGAAACGGAAATAGTCCCCGACGATGACACTACCACCGAAGTAACAGGCGATACAAACGAAGAAGCAACGGATGACTATACCTTCGATAGTAATATTACTTATATTGTTCTGAAACAAACCTCCATTGCGGTTACGGGCAGTGGGGTAACCACCGCCGGCGCGGTAGCCACTATTACGGCGTCGGGAACCTACAGCGTAAGCGGCAGCCTTACAGACGGACAACTGGTGGTGGCTGCTGCTGCCTCCGATAAAGTAAAAATTATGCTGAATGGCGCCAACATTGTTAGTTCGGCCAATGCGCCCTTGTATGTAAAAAGTGCGGATAAAGTTGTTCTTTACTTAGCACCGGGTACAGAAAACTCCCTGGCCGATGGCAGCGCAAATGAATTGGATGGCACCCTTTACAGCGCCACCAAACTTTCGGTGTGGGGCACCGGAGCACTTACGGTAACCGGCAACGCCGATGGCGGTATGGTGAGCGAAGGCGGTATGATTTTGAAAGATGGCGTTTACGAAATTACCGCTGCCGAATCAACGATAAAAAGCAATAAAAACCTGGTTGTGGATGGCGGTACTTTTACCCTTGCGGCCGGCAACGATGGTATTCATGGCGAAGAATCATTGACGCTTAACGGGGGAAATATCTTAATTACCAAATCGGAAGAAGGCGTGGAAAGCGCAGAAATAACGATTAACGAAGGCACAAGTATTCAATTAACGTCTACCGATGACGGCCTTAATGCCTCTTCCGGAGACGATACGTCCGAAAACCATTTTTATATGAATGGCGGCTATCTGTATATAAATGCTGCCGGAGATGGCATTGATTCCAATGGCTATATAGAAATGAAAGGTGGCGTTGTGGTGGTAAACGGGCCAACCCAAAATGGTAACGGCGCTATTGACTACGACCGCACTTTTAATATATCAGGTGGCCTTTTGGTAGCTGTGGGCAGTTCCGGTATGGCACAGGCCCCGAGCCAATCCTCCACTCAAAATTCGGTAAAGGTAAATTTAAGTTCTACCAAATCAGCCAATCAGTTGGTTCATGTACAGGATAACAGCGGCAACAATATTCTGACTTTTAGCCCGGCAAAAAATTACCAGTCATTGATATTTTCCTCACCTTCTCTGGTAAAAAACACCTCCTACTCGGTTTACGTAGGCGGAAGTTCTACCGGTACGCCGACCAACGGTTTATACGAAAGCGGAACTTACACGGCAGGTACCCCAAGCGGCAGTTTTACAGTTTCGGGCACGGTTACCAACCTGAACGGAAACTAACCGGTTGTTTATCTATTTTAAAGGCAGTATGCTTAACGTACTTTTCCAAGGTCTGTGGTTCACAGACCTTTTTTTTACAAACTACCAACCACTCCCAATCGTTTCGGTACTAAAATTAAAATTGCTAATTTAACCGAAACAAGTAAAGGCTAAGCAAAACCTAAAGTTAAATTAGTAATGGTTAGCAGCACGCAACCGGGGTATAAACAAATCCTAGCGCAAGCTGTCCCTTAAAACAAGCACCATTTTGCCGGCCAAATAAATATTTAAGAGCTACCCGGAATAAACAATGCCGTATACAGGTGGCATCAGCTTACTTATTTAAAATCCAGTAACTCCTGTATGGCAACTAGCACGCATCAATTTCTTTTAAAAGGTAAACGCGTTTTAATAACTGGCGCTTCAACCGGTTTGGGTTATGCCATGGCCAAAGCCCTGACCAGGGCAGGTGCTTCTGTGCTTCTAACTGCCCGCTCAACCGCAAAGCTTACCCAAGCCGTAGCCGAGCTTCAAACACCGGATTTAGAGGTATACGACATACCAATGGATGTCCGGGATGAGGATTCTATTGTCCAGGCTGTTGGGTGGGTAAAAAATAAATGGGGCACTTTGGATGTATTGATTAACAATGCGGGTATTGGCATGCGCACCGTGAATCCTGATTTCCTTTCCGAACCCAAACCTTTTTACGAAGTAACGGCTGCCGGTTTCCGCAATCTTATCGACACCAACCTAACCGGCTATTTTCTGGTAGCCAAAGCATTCGTGCCTTTGTTTATGCAACACGGAAAAGGAAAAATAGTAAACATATCCATGAACCACGAAACCATGAAACGGAAAGGCTTTGTACCGTATGGTCCTTCCCGGGCCGGTGCCGAATCGCTTTCCTATATCATGGCCGAAGATTTAAAAGAACTGAATATAAGTGTAAATATGCTGCTTCCCGGCGGCGCTACCGAAACCGAAATGATACCAGAGGCCTATAAAGAAAGTTTAAAAGTCAATAACTTTCTATTGAATCCGGACATAATGGGCGAGCCGGTTGTATTTCTGGCTTCCGACGAAAGCAATGGTATAACCGGTGAGCGGATTGTAGCCAAAGAATTTGCCGCCTGGAAACAGCATCATCTAACGAAGTAAAAACACAATAATATGGAAAAAAGAAAATTAGGAACGCAGGGATTAACCGTTTCGGCCTTGGGCTTAGGTTGTATGGGCATGTCGGATTTTTATAGCAACCGCGACGACAACGAATCAGTTGCTACGATACACCACGCCCTGGACCTGGGCATCAACTTTTTGGATACGGCCGATATGTACGGCGTTGGGGCGAACGAAGAACTGGTAGGCAAAGCTTTAAAAGGCAAACGCGACCAGGTAATGCTGGCCACCAAGTTTGGCAACGTCCGCGACGAACAAGGCAATTTCCTGGGCATAAACGGCACGCCCGAATACGTAAAAAAAGCTTGTGAAGCCAGCCTGAAACGCTTAGGCGTAGACCATATTGATTTATACTACCAGCACCGCGTAGATAAACAAACGCCCATTG